>Ga0075116_10000236_pt1 | contig 26221 bp, 24 predicted proteins | sample AntAceMetag02UKC_FD_69786 | JGI IMG/M metagenome (GOLD analysis project Ga0075116, IMG submission 69786) | Saline lake microbial communities from Ace Lake, Antarctica- Antarctic Ace Lake Metagenome 02UKC | ecosystem: Environmental > Aquatic > Non-marine Saline and Alkaline > Saline | place...
GAACCACCGATCTTCTGCTCCCAAAGCAGACGCGTTAAGCCGAGCTACGCTACGCCCCGTAAATAAAGATAGATTCTATTATATCCAGTTTTTATAGACTGTAAAGGATGTTTTATCTTGATTTTTAATACAAAATTCTTAACCCTGAACTTTATTTTTTATCATAAAAAATCTTTTTGAACAGACTCATTTTTATGTCAAAAGATGAAAACCATATCCATCGCAATCAATCTTCTGATCAGTTATAATTTTAAAATTATAACATTATCAGCCTATAATTCCATCCAAAGGTATACTTAATAACCAAGATTTGATTTTAACAACTTAAGAATATTACTTCGTAAAAGAAGACCAGTTGTGGTAACTTTTATGAAATTAATTTTTCGCAATTTTGTATAAGCAGTCATTAAGTCAATTATCTTGCAGTCTCTTTCTTATTTGAGGAAAGTGCTCTTATTAAATAAGCCTGAATCATCAAGGCCACTGCATTTATTAAATTTTTCAAAAATACAATTTTGTGAGGAGATTTAAATAATCCTTTACATATCCTTGAAAAATTTAAATAAAACCTTTGCTGAGCTTCTAAAATTAAATTATTTAATTCTAAAGCAGAAATTTCAGTATTAGACCTCTTTTTAGAATAATAAGAAAAATTTTCAAATCCAAAGGGAAATTTTTCTCCTTTCTCCACTAAATCCATTGCACAATTGTATTCTCCAAGGGTATAATCATAAAGACTTACTTTAAAAAAAGCAGCAGTGTCTAAATCAGATTCAACTGCAAATTTTATTGTTTCTTGCATCTCTTCATAACTTTCAGTAGGAAAACCTAACATAAAATATCCTCCTACTATTATTCCAGCATCCGAAGTCTTTTTGATGACATCTTTAACTTGATTGATATTTAAATTCTTTTTTATTTCTTTCTGTAAGCGTGAGGATGCCGTCTCAACCCCGTAAACTAACTTATAAACTCCTGCTCTTTTAAATAAATCTATTAGTTCATCAGTCATAATATCGGCTCTAACCCCATGAGGAAAAGCAAAGCTAATTTTTAAACCTGAATCAATAATTAAATTACATATTTCCTTTGCCCTTTCAATATCACAATTAAACACAGCATCAAAAAAATGTATTTCCTTAACATCATATTTTTCATAAAGAAATTTTATTTCGTCAAAAACATTTTTTGGAGAACGAGCCCTAAAACTTTTGCCAACAACATCTTTATTGCAACAAAATACACAATCAAACGGACAGCCTCTAGAAGTAAGCATTGGAATATAAAACTTCTCTTTTAAGCTACCATTCCAATTAGAATATTTAGCATATTCTTTAATGTTAATTAAATTCCAAGCCGAAGCAGATATGCTAAAATTATCTAAGTCTTCAATGTAATCTCGGGGACCTCCTCCATATACCTTGTTATCTCTTTTATAAATAATCCCTTTAATTTTCAAAAGATCACTATTCCTTTCCAAAGCACTCAATAATTCTACTACAGTAATATCTGGCTCTCCAATTATGCAATAATCAATATTTCTATCTTTTAAAGAATATTCTTTAGCTAAAGTAGGAAGCTGACCCTGAAGCAAGGTGACTATATCGTGGTTAATCTCCTTAGAAAGTGCTGCTATATTATGAATTAGATCTGCTTCCCAGATTAAACCATTTAAAAAAATAATATCAGGAGAAAAAAATCTTATTTCGTCTCCAACATCATCTAAACCAAGCTGACCTATGCCAATATCTAAAATCTTAACCTCATATTTGCCTTTAAAAAATTTCTCTATAGCTGAGACTATATAAAGTAATTCTAAAGGGATAACCGGACCACCCGTACCTACAAATTTAAAAGTTCTGATTAATAAAATCTTCTTCATTTTATAAAAATATATGCACAAAAAATCAACTAAACTGAGAAGGATAATGACGTCAACCCTAAAATACTTGCACTATTCTCACTAAAGTTTGAGCCATAATATCCAGCATCACTCATTATTTTGCTCTAACTAATTTAAAAATTTTACTCTTTTGTCCTTTTTTCGTATATTCCTCTAAAAGATTTGTGAAAAAATCTATTTTATCCTTATAAAACTTAAAAGTTGTTTCCTCGTATTGTTCATAAGTATGCTTATGCATATAATACCAGAGAATAAAAATATTAAATAGTATAAACTGAAAACAACGCGGTTGCATTTTTCTGTCTAATTTTGTTCCCTTGATGTTTTCTGAAGGCATTAGCCCAAGGTCAAAAAGTTTACACCCAGCAGTCATTTTTTTCTGATCAGGACCAGAATCATCTTCTTCTTCATCTTGAGCAGGCAAAACTCTTTCCAAACGAAGTCGATCTATAAACTCTAAATCCTGCGAACCTTCAAAATCAAAAACCGGATTCATATAACTAATCCCAAATTTAGCATACATTTTCTTAGTTTCCTCTATAACTCTCTTCATCTGAGCTGGAAAAAGACGCATTCCCTTATTCGCGCCATCGCAAACATTATAAATTTTATTTTCAAGGCAAAAGACAATAGTCCGAATATGCATAGTTAATTTACACAATCCACAGGTAGACAATAAAAAGAAACGATGCTTTACTAAATTTCTAAAATAATGCTCATAAAAAACATATTTTGATAATTTATCTATCCCTATTGTCTGATGAGTAAATTCAATTTTGCTAAACTTACTCTTTAGTTTTTGGAAATTAAGTTCAGTATTGCTTATTGAAAAAAAACCAAATCTATTATAAGTAACCAAATAAATTTTTTCAAACTGCTCAGCCATAAGAGCAGCAGTAAGTGTTGAATCAGTTCCTCCGGAATAAAGAACTACAACTCCTCTTTTACCCATTTTTGCTAGCCCCTGTCTTAGCTTTTTCTAACTCTTTAAGAATAAATTTTAAAATAGCCATATAATTAAAATAAAAAAATTGTGTTATCCATCCAAGCCCTTCGCTATATAGACAACGCAACCTCCAAGGAAGAATAATAGCAAAGCTACAAATGATGAATGCTATTAATTTTCTAAACATTATTAAAATAAAGCATAAATTGCCGGAAGGATAGATTGATTACCACTTAAACTAATGAATATACTTAAAAAAGCAAGCACCAAAAGAAGCGGCAGAAGCCACCATTTTTTATGAAGCTTTATTAGCATAAATAATTCCGCTAAAAGTTTAACGGTAGATTTAAAACGAGATTTTTTCACCTTTATTTTTACTCTCCAATTATTTACCAATAAGTTGATATTTTACCAAAGCATCATATACCTGTCTACTAATAATCTTATGCCCAATTAAATTAGGATGGATAGTATCTCCCTTCGGATCTAAAAATAAATACTCATCATTTTCCTTATTGAAAATATTAAAAGCTAAAACAATATCAACTAAGGGAATTTTTCTTCGGGCAGCTACTTCTTGCATGGCTTTATTGTAAATCTTAGCAAGCTTTCCGCATTGAAAAAGTTCCATCTCTTTTGCTTTCTTAAAATAGCTATTAGCTTTATTAAATTCTTTTTGTCTCTGTGAACAAATTCCTAAATAATAGTAAGCCTTACTTGAATATGGCATGTATTTTAAAGCCTCTTTAAGCTTATTAACAGACTGGCTATATTTACCATTATTAGCATATTCGAAAGCCTTATTAAAACAAAAATCAGCCTTAAGCTTCAAAACATCAGATACTTCCTGCTTTACAGGCAAATTTACTGGCATTTTAATGAAAATTACTTTAATATTATTTTTAGTTGCAATATTAATAATCTGATTTAGATTTTTTCTATAGTCCTCTAGAGAAACTCTTCTTTTTTCTGAATATGCATCATCTTCTCCCTGGCTAAAATACTTAGCAGCTATCCCTTTACTACGGATAATGCTCGCTTTAAGTAATTTGAAAATATTGCTTTCATCTAAAAAGTTCTCTATAACCACTAAAACTTTATTCTTCGAAAATAATTCTTTATCGCTCTTGCCATTACTTCGATAAAAGCGATGCTTATCTACATCATTAATAACATAAGAAACAGTAATCAAGTCTGGAGAAAATTTTAAAACATCTTTTTTTAAGAATTCCACTCCCTGATAAGACGAATAACCAATATTGCCAGCATTGATTACTTCAATACTTTTCTTAGAACCATATTTTTCTCTTAAAAGTTCTTGGAGTTGATAAGGATATGTATCTTTGTAATCCACACCCCACCCAAAAGTAGGAGAACCTCCCAAACAGATTACTCTAAAGGTTCCCTCATCTTTATTAAGCTGAATATCTTCACCTCTTAAACCAAAAGAATTAACTTCCACCTGTGTATTTTGGAAGTCTACATTTAAACTTGGCTTTTGTTTCCAAAAAAGCACTGAATCTTGTTGGAGAATTTTAAGTATTGGCTCTAAATTATCTTGATAAGGAATAACTAGACGACTCAAAAACTCTAAACCAATAAGTAGAATACAAGCAAAAAGCAGACATATTGCTCTTCCTCTAAACGAACTTATTTTTTTATTATTAAAACTACTTTTCATCATTATCCAATAAAATATTTAAAACCCTTTAAAAACTACTCCTTACAAGCACACTGCTTAATTTTTTCAAGACTTTCTTGAGAATAAAGATTACTATAGGTAACTCCAAACTCATCATTATCCTCGTATCCATTCACAGGCTCAAGAACATATCTTGATAAAGGAGAAAGATAATGACCGAAAATTTCATTTTCTGATTCTTTACTTTTGATCATGATATCATCCACGCCAACATACCTTCCTTTATTACTTTGTATTGTCTCCATACTAATATTCCCTCTTAAAGGATTCTTCGGATCTATAAACTGATGAACTAAACCAATGTTATGCCCAAACTCATGAGCATATTCATCAAAAACATTCATATCGTCTAATAATCGATATTCTCTACCGATAACAACAGCACATCGTCTTATATTCAATATAACGGCTAAATTATCATCATTGATATATTCAGCATCAAATTTTATTATACAAGGTGGATCAAATTGCTCCATAAAAATAGCTAATTTCGGATTTATTTTCGGCTCAAATAAAGATTCATAAGAATAAAAAATATCTCCAAAAACTTCATTATAATTCAAAACAATTTTTTTATGATTAATTATTATATCCTTACCAAACCTTTTTTTAAGATAATTGTTAAATTTTTTTAAAACACCTAAATCAACCTCATAAAATCGGGCACCTTTGTCGGTAGGAATTACTTCTACAAAATTTAGAACAAGATTATCTGCACTCTTAAATTTATTATACCCGATTAAAGAATGATCCGGCCATTTTAAATTTCCTTTTTTAACTCTAAAATACTCTTCAATTATCAATCGAAGAACTGGATCACGATAATTGCATTCATATATCCCAATTATTGACTTGGAATAATTGTGGGCCTTCATCCAACTTACAAAATTATTAAATGATGTCTCCTGTGATGATCTATTATTGGAATTACCAAAACAAATACACAAGATACCTACTGCAACGATCAAAATTAAACCTATTAATATTATTTTCTTTAAATCAAGCGTTTTCATTTATTCGATTATGTTTTTTAATTTTCATAGAATATTCCTCTCGGCTAGTAATTATTTTATTAATAAAAAAAGGAGTAAAGCTCAGATTAATAAGCATCGGCAAAATACTCTCGGCAAAAGAATATAAAATTCCCGCAGCTAACAGCTTTTCAGAAGATGCATATTTTAAAAATAAAAACACCATAAGACTTTCGCGTATTCCTAAGCCCAAAAATGTTATCGGAATACTACTAAACAAAATAATTAAAGGTACATAAATTAACATAGCAAATAAAGGAACACTAATATTCATAGCCTGAAAAATTAAATAAACGCATACTAGCTCAAAAAAGCCCATCAAAAAACTATAAAACAATACTTTCTTGTTTAAAAAAACTTTACGATTTTTAAAACAATTTTGAAAAAACTTTCTCAAATTATTCATCCATTTATTCTCAGATGAAACTTTCTTCTTCACTAATGAGCAAAAAAATAAAGACCTGTGACTATTCAAAAAAACTCCTCCGCCCTGGAATAACCAAAGCACACCTCCTAAAAAAATAAAAAACAATACTGAAATAAAATTTAAAAAATACTCGATCAAAATTGAAAAAATTGTCTTCTCAGGCAAAATATTTTTTATATGTTTTAAATACAAAATTCTGCTAATCTCCCCAGTTTTAAAAGGCATGACACTAACGATAGGATCGCTTCCGGCTTTAATAAAAAGTGCCTCTTTCCATGATATATCACAATCCATTTTATTCAGTATTAACTTCCATCTAAATGAAGAAATAAAAAGTCCGTTAAAGACTGCAATAAACGTCGCAAATAAAATGATTTTTGCTTCGGCTTTAATCATTGAAGTAAACACTTGGTCAAAGGATATGTTTCGAAATAGAAAAATAAAGGCAACAAAGGTTATCGTTAAAGAAAGGACAATTCTGGTATATTTTTTCACCATGGTTATACAAGAGAATAATTATTCTATAAGATATTTGTAGCTAGCCTCATTGCCAAATTAAAAACATTTCTGCTTAAAACATCATCTACAGCCTTTATAAAAATATCTATTTCTTCTCTTTTCACAATTAATGACGGATTAACCGGAAGATAGTCTTCTTTCCCTCCAGTATAAATTAATATGTTATGCTTTTTAAATAACTCCGAAGCCACAACAGCAGGAAATAAGCCTATAAGCCATTCATTAACATGGGTAATTTTGCTCAAAAACTTAGCTCCAAATATTTCACAAGAATTTCTAAATTCAAAAACACCCAACAAGCCAATACACTGAACATTTTTTATATATTGAGGATATTTAGATTTCAAATATCTCATTCGCTCAAGTAAATATTCTCCTTGCACTCTAGCATTCTCGACTAATCCTTCGTCAATTATAATATTCAAAGCCTCTATAGCAGTAGCACACTCTTCGCCTAATCCACCAAAAGTAGTAGTATGTATTGTACAGGTTCCAAGAGAGCCATAAGCTTTTTGGAATATATAGGGTTTAACTATGTAACCAGCTATTGAAGCTTTGCCTCCGCCTAAAGACTTAGAAAAAGTTACTATATCAGGAACTATATTCCCATGTTCAAAAGCAAACATTTTACCAGTTCTACCAAAACCAGTATAAACTTCATCAACAATCATAATAATATTATTCTTTTTACATAAAGAATAAAGTTCTTCCAAATAGCCTTGGGGGGGCATCAAGGCTAAATCAGCCTTCACAGCCTCTAGAATGATTGCAGCTATATCATTACTTTTACGTTCTTCTATCAATTTACGAAATGCCTGAATATCTCCAAAAGGAACTTCTATACACCCATCAATTTTTTTAAAAAGCTCGCTGTAAGGTTTAGAAATAGAGCCTGAAACAGACATAGTCGCAAAAGTTTTACCATGGTAACCTAAATCTGTATAAACTATCTTATCTTTCTTATAAGCCCTCTGATACAATAGGGCTATTTTTAATGCTCCTTCGTTAGCTTCAGCGCCGCTGTTACAAAAAAAAGAATATTTCAAATCACCAGGAAAAATCTCGGCTAAATTTTTAGCTAATACACTTTGATACTGCGATAGGAAAGCTTTGCAAATCTCCAGCCTTTTCCCTTCATTAAACTCTCTTCTGGCTTTGAGTATTCTAGGATGGTTATGTCCATGATTAAGAACACTCATACCACCTAAAAAATCCATTATTTTTCTACCACATTCAGTATAGAGATACATACCTTCAGACTGAATTATTTTGTATTTATCAAAACCCAATATCTTCAAAAATGTGGCTATACCAGGGTTTATATAGTCTTTATAATACCTGACAATATCCTTTTGTGACAAATTGTTAATCTTTGATAAATTAATAAGATTATATTTTTTCATTGAATCAAATTTGGTCTTTGGTGTTATTATCCCTCTGAGCACAATTAAAACAAATATTGTTTCCATTTATATCAGCGACAATTTGATGACGAAAATCGCGATAATGAATATTATTCCATAATTTTCTAAATCCAAGATAATCACCATTTTGGAAAAGATTTCCTACTTCATATTTTTGGCTAATGTCTGTGACACACGGAAGCACAGCACCTGAATAACGAATCACTGCCTCTTCCCACGGTATTCGGCATGAATTTATAAGATTTATTGCTTTGATATCTAAAGTAAAATCTCTATTTTCAGGTAATATATCTGCACACGAACGAGGGCCTTCGGGCGTATCAAAGTTAATCTTTGTTGCGTCCAGCTTAAGATAAGTCAATTTATCTACATTCAATTCAGATGCAAGGTCCCTTATCACGCTCATCTCTTCTTCATTATCTTTCATTACAATAAACTGCAATTCTATAAAAGGAGAAGAAGATTTAAGACGCTTTTTTGATCTAACAAGGGTCCGAATATTATCCACTACCCGATTAAAATAATCTCTTCGGTGATAAAGATTGTAAGTTTTATTAGATCCTCCATCAAAAGAAATTATTAAATAATCTAATCCTGATTGAATAAGTTTTTCAACACTTTCTTCAGTTAAGAGAGACAAATTAGAACTTATACAAACAACTATGCCCTTCCTCTTAGCATATTCAACCATATCGAAAATAGCACTGTTTAAAAAAGGTTCGCCATAATGCCAGAGACGTAAACTTAAAAGAGTGTCTCCAATATCGTCGATTATCCGACAGTAATATTCAAAAGGCATATTCTTACCATCAAAAACAGGCCCATCATCTACATACTTGTCAGAAAATTTTTCACATTTAACACAACGATAATTACAATTTCCGGTAGGCTCAATAAAAATGTTAAAAGGCAGCCCCAGACATTTTTTCATTTTAAAAAATAAGGATACTTTAACCAAAAAAAAATTGATTAATTTCTTAGGACTTAATATAAGTTTGAAAAAACTTTTCCTAAGAATATAAAGTTCTGAAAGCTTATATTTTCGACGTAGCAACTGCATAAACTTATTTTTCCCTGTATATTTTTTGCATCTTTGAGCTTTCGTTTATCATATAAAAATAATCAGGCTCATCTTTTTGCTCAACAAAAAGACTACTTATGTCTAAAGTGTTAACTCTTGTTTTTTTATAACCTAAATGGATGTAATTCTTGTCCATAAAAATACATTCTGCGAAATCATCAATACTAAGATTAAAAGTTTCTTTAAGATTGAAAAGATCTTTTTTAACTTTATTACTATCAAAGTCCTGTGAAGATACATATGATAGATATTTCATCTTTTCGTTATGCTTTGCTGCTTGAGAACATTTAGTTTTATTATATTTATAATTAAAATTATCAACTTATCAATAATTACAAAATTATCATCAACTAAATTTGGCTATACTGGAAATTGTTCTTTTGTCTTTTTCAAATAACATTGGTTTAACAAATGAAATTCACTAATTTTTTAATACCAAATTTATTCTAAAATAGTTGTATAAATTATTTATTGAAAATTGAAACCGCATTTTTTCTTCACAAAATTTACACAAATCGCTATCGCGATGTCTCCTTCTAAACCTTTTAGCTTCTGGTGAATTCCAAATATCATAGATTTTCTCCGACTTTACATCTCCAAAAATTACTTTACCTTCATAATCATAACAGCAAGCCGTGATTCTACCATCCCACAAAACAACAGCTGTAGTTCTTAAATTACTACACCTTCTTTTAAACCAACTTGATCTTCCCGTGGATTTTAGGCTTGCAACGCTTTTATCGCCAGCCCAATCGTGCATTTCCAAAACCATATAATAATCAAAATATTTCTTAAATTGTTCTTTTTCTTTCTTCAAATCTCCTATATTTAAATTCATTTTTAAAAAAGAACCTACAATGGTTGGTGTTTTTTTCTTAAACTTTTTTTTATCTTCTCTGATTTTTACCAAATTATGAATAAAAGTATTATAATCACCCTTCTCAGTTACTGCGTTATAAATTCCTGCATCTATGGTACACATATTTACAACTATTCTGTCAATACTACTCTTTACAAGACGCTCACTTATCATATCATTTTTATAATTCATATTGGTATATACTGCAACCTTACCGCCTTTGCTCTTTGCATATTCAACCATTTCAATGAAATCCGGATGTATTGTTGGTTCACCAACCATGCCAAAAGAATATTCCCACACAGTGCTAACAGTTTGATCTACAATCTTTTTAAATACTGATAAATCCATATACCCTCTTTCCCTGACCATTTTTTTATTCGGGCACATTACACATCTTAAATTACAATTATTAGTAGGTTCTATTTCCAATAAAATTGGATTTGTTTTACAATCACTTCCAACAATGTAATTTATTGCTATTTTACTAAAATTAATTATCTTTTTAATCATCTCATAAAAATTTAAGTAAATTATCTATTCAATCAATATTTTTATCCAATATAATTTTATTTCTCAGGAAAAAATTAATCAGTTTCTTAGGTTTTAATAAAAATCTAAACACCCTTTTTGCAATAATACAAAGCTCTGAAAAACTATATTTACGCCGCAATATCTTCATTCTATCTTTAATTCTCTGGGTTATACCTCAAGCATGGTTCATTTGTTCATATTATTTAATTCTCATCAACGCAAATGAATAAAAGCATTTAATATACTTGAAATATTTAGGGAAAAAATCAAATTACTCTCTACGTTACAAGCATGAGAACACGACTTACAATTATTTGAGGGAACTATCTTTTCCCACGCTGTTTTGAAACCTTCCTTTAAAACGTTTACCCCTGAGACCATACCTACATCCCATCCACATGCATATAATCTCCCGTCTGTCTCTAGATGTGCACCAGCACGACCTGCCCAGCATTCGAATAATTTTGAAGGCTTTGAATCAGTTATGCGATCATCATATGGCCACTCCAAGGCATTCTTAAGATAGGCAAATGAAGAACCAATAGGTGCACCAGAAGATTTTAATTGAATCAACTTCTGGAAAGCCTTCTTTTTCTCATCTCCTCGTAATACCAACTCTTGCACTTCATCAATAAGCGGATGAAGATATGCTGGTGGCTTTGAAAAAAACTCCAATCTATTAAAATTAGCAAGAATATGATGTTGTCGAGCAAAATCAATTATATCTTCGATAAAATTAACATTCCAACATGTCAAAACAGTAGTTGTCCATACTTGGATACCTGCCGATTTAAGCGCCAATAACGCAGATTTGACTTCTTCCACATTTTGTTCACCACGCAAACGACTATGGACTTGATCAGGACCATCATATGACAGGAATACAACGTCTATGCCTTTTAATTCATTTATACGCTTGGCAACTTGATAGCCATTAGTAGTTACACCAACAAAAAACCCTAATCTTTTAGCATAAGTAATAAGCTCACCTAAATCGGTCCGCATCATTGGTTCCCCTCCAGTAAAATGTATGCGACGAACACCGTTTTGTTTCATCTCAGCAAGAATTTTTTTTAAAGAATCAGTAGTCCATACATCTTGCTGCGATAGCTTATGGGTTCGGCAATAAATGCAATTGCTATTACAACGGTTAGTCAGTACAATATGTACGATAAGCGGTACTCTAAATCGAGGTTGCAAATGCATCCGCATAATTTGCCAACCAAAATATGCCACATCCTTAAATTTCATTGTTTAAATATTACCCTACTCAAAGAAAATAAAAGAATAATCTCCTGTGTAGCCGAATTTCTTAAATAACCATTCCCATTCTTTTGGTGTAAAAAAACACTCACAGGTAAGTTGCCAACATAGCAAATTTGCTTTTTCTTTCTCATTCCTATATGATTCCACCACTATATAACTATTCCCCTTGCTCACTCTCTCTATTTCTTTCACAGCTTTTTCCAAACCATCAATATATAAATAATGTAAAGTATTGATGGAAATAACTAAATCAAAATGGTTATCCGGATAAGAAAGTTCACAGACCGATCCAAAATCTAGAAATTGTTTAATTTCATCTTTTGAATGGTCTAAGGCATATTTTGATAAGTCTATACCCTTAACTTCTATATCAGGAAACAATGATTTTACATCATAAAGAAAAAATCCTTTTCCACATCCTGCATCCAGTACGCGTCCTCCTGTTTTCAATCCATAATGTTCAATCATATTTTGGGCCACTTGCCTCCAGCGGCCATCATAATAATAACCTCCATAACCATATTTACGGTCACCATCCCAATAATCTTTACCAAATTCTTTAGCTACCCTAGCACACTCTGCCTTATCATGTTTGGTTATTCGTTCAAGATACTCTCGCTTTGTTCCAGTATGTACTTTAGTTATAAAATCAACAGCTGTCATAGTTAACCTCCTTTTATCTCACACAAATTCCATATGTTCCTTATCAACATCAAGATAATCTAGTAGCACAAGATTTTTAGTATGTTGAGTACAATGATGCATGCAGTCTTTACTCGGATTTAAATGTAACATTTTCTCTTTAGTTTTATTACTAAACCATAATTCCCGAAAACTTTTATCTTTAATGGAACCAAGCTTACCGCTTTTAGTATAAGCCTTATCGTAACAAGTATAAACATTCATATCCGCCCCAATAACTGTTAAACACTGAATAAAAGGACACCAAGTGTATTTTTTTTTATAATAATTACTATCCTCAATAAAATTATCAAATTTATCAATGATTTTAAAATTATTATCTACTAAATTAGACAACCCTCTGATAATTTGTTTTTTCACTAGGTTTAAAGAAGAAAAGTGATATTTTTTATTATCCTCTCTTTTTGTGCTAACGATAGATTCAGAAATTTTTACATGATCAACGCCAAGTCCTTTCATAAGCTTTAAAAATTTATAAACACTGTTACAATTCTCCTTAGTTATAATGAAATTTATACCTAATTGAGCCTTTCTGTTTTTTATTTTCGCAAAATTAGAAATATTTTCACAAACATTATCAAATTCTTCAGAATTTATACCCCTAATTTTGGCATACGTATTAGAATCTGCTGCATCCATAGAAATACGAATCCATGTAGCTCTTTGCCCTAAAACTTTTGCAATTTCTCCTTTTAATAAACTTCCATTAGTTAAAAGAGCAATTTTTATACCTTCGTCTAAAAGACTTTTCATGGTTTTAATAATATAAGGATAATATAACGGTTCGCCACCACCAGAAAATGTTACAGCTTTTACTCGCATCTGTTTTAAATCCCTAATAATTTCCTTCATCTTCTTCCAGGGAATTTCTTCATTTGGATTAATTAATTCACTCAAATATAAATTCTCATTTCTATAACAGCAATAATAACATTTATGATTACATTTATTGGTTGGTTTCAGCCTAATATGAATCGGTGCTGATAGAATTCCTTTAGACATATCTTTTAACTTAGAACCAAAATGAACAATTTTTAAATCAGTATATAATTTTGCCATTTTTACTCTAATCTATTTAATATTTTCTTAATAAAATTTTTAATTCCCTCTCGATCATCTTTTTTAGGAGCCCATGATGCAAAGATACTATCTTCCTTACCAATATATGGTCCATTAGTTGTCTCATGAAAAATAACAAAATCAGAAATTGGTATAAGCATGTGCCACAAATTTTTCTCCAATCGGCATAAAAACTTTTTCTCTTCGTTATCCCCACCCATTAAAATTCTTTCAACTATTTTCCCACTATCATCGAATACAATAAGAAAAAAACTACCTTCAATAACATGAAATGATTCAGTTTTTATCTTATGTTTATGAGGCTTTATATAAACACCTTTACAAATAGCAATAATCATTTCATGCAAAGATTCTTGTATGCTTTTATGCAAACATAATCTTGCACTCTTTAGAGAACTATTGAATGCTTTTTGTTTCAGATCTTGAATATCTTTATTATCGAGCTTTATAATATCTCTAGTATTAAAAATAGCTTGGCTCATAATTTTAATTCCACATTTTACTTATCAAAATCTCTTTTTTATTGCTACGCGTAAAAAGTTAAAAAGTGTACTAAGTTGTAAAGCAAAAAGCGCATTAAACATGTTACATCCAAGAGTACGACAAGTCACGCAATCATTCTCAGGCATTTGTCTCCATGCTTCTTTTACCCCAAGCTTAAATACATTAACAGGACGATAATCAGCTCTAATTAGGCAACACGGCATCAAATCGCCATTAGTCTCAATGAAAGCTGAGAAACGACCAGCATAACACCATATTGGTTTAAAACTGGTAGGAATTTGTTTTCGAAACAATCGAAATACATTATATGAAAAAGGCCAATCACGGACATACTTAAGTACATATGTACTAATTAAAATCCTTGAATTTCTATTCTTTAATTGATAATCAATTAATAAATCAATCTCTTTCTTTCCAGCATCTTCAGGTCTTAAGGTAACAGTACCATCTGAATTAAATAAAGGATTTAACAACTCAAAAGTTAACATACAATTATAACGTTCTGCAATTATAATCAAATTTTGCAACTTAAAATCCGTTAAATTTGTTACAGTACATATTAATTGAACTGATACACCTATGGTTTGTGCTACTTTAATCGCATGTATAGCTGCTTCATACGAACCATCACCACGATAACTATCATGAGCAAATTTATCTCCATCTAAACTAACAGATAATAAATCTAAATCTTTCAATACTGCTATATGTTTATCAATTAATCTGCCATTAGTCGTAAGGGAACAGTTAATTTTATGTTTTTTTATTCGACATACAATATCATGAATATCATTTCTAAGGAATGGTTCACCGCCAAGAAGCGTAATATGCTTAGTCCCTAATTTAGCAAAACCATCTATCATTTCTAATAATTGTTTCGTAGTTGGCGCTTTTACCCCTCTGCGATGATAATCGTTAAGACAATAACTGCAATTCTGATTACATTCTTCAGTAACCCTAAGACTAATTTGGAAAGGAATACGTTTATGCATCATTTTCGCATATAAAATACGTGTACCTAAAGCTATAATATTATTGCACTTCATATTTTTATAAGTTTCACAAACTATTTTTAAACATATTCCACATTCCTGCCACTGCCTTTAATTTAAAACTCTTTAATAAATTAAATTCAACCATCAAACCACTCCAGCATCCTACACAAGGATGAGGAAGAGATAAGTTGTCAAATGACTTTTTAAAACTTTGATTCATAGGAATTAAATATTTTTGATAATTTGGAAACATATCGCAAATAAAACTTTTGCCATCAGGTTCTATGATACAAAAAATTAAACTCGCAAAACAATTCATTTTCTGAGGATATGGCCAATGATAAAGATGCGCTAACCCGGCAGAACTATTATCTATACACTTATTTCCTCGAGACTTCTCCTCGATAAGGAGAGTAATGGCTTTTTTATAATCTTTTATATCCGGTCCGAAAAGAAGACGAATATTTTTATCACAATTAGCAGAAAGGCTTTGATCTGCTGGTTGGAAATGAACTCCTATTTTATATTTTTCAGCTATATTTAAAATATATGATATCTGTTTTACATTATACCTAGAAATCACAGTAGCAATACTGACTTTCATGCCCTCTTTTTTACAAGTCTCAATCGCTTCTATTACTTTATTGTGAGCACCTTCCCCTCTAATCATATCCTGAATATTCTGAGGTCCATCCAAGCTTAGTTGAATTCTATTTGCTCTTTTTATTTTTGCAATTTCTTTCTTTACCAAAATTCCATTAGATTTAATTCCGACACAAATATTTTTATTTCGGCAAAATTCTATTACATCTCCAAGACCTTCTTTTAAAAGTGGCTCTCCTCCACTAAAAGTAATGAATTTAGTTCCCAGAGCAGCCAATTGTTCAATTATATTAAAAATACTTTTTGTATCTAATTCTTCACCCTTATTTTTCCATGCCCCACAATAACTACATCGCAAATTACATCTATAAGTAATATTCCATGTCACCGCCAAGGGGAATCTTTTTTTGAATAACACAGCTTGTAAAAGCTTAAGAGAAATATTTAATTTTTCTAAAAAATTCATTACTTATATTTTCTAAAAAATATGACTATTATTCCCGCCAAACCTAAATACCCTTACTTTATAATATCTTTCCTGATAATTATATTGTATATATTTTCAGCCATAACTTGATATCCTTTAGTTGTACAATGACTATCATCAAGAAAATATCTACTTCTACCTTCTCCTGCCACCAATTCATTAAATATTGCGCAGTTATCAACAAATGGTAAGGAATATTTTAGTGCAATGTTTTCTAATATCCTATTTGTTGCTGAATAAGGGTAGGGGTAATTTTGGAAAACCACTTCTACTTTATTTTTTTGGCATAATTCAACTATTTCTTCCAAGTTTTTCTTCAATTGTCTCTCATTTTTTTTATCCCATTTTTCTTTATTTTTAAAAAATGCAAAATAGTTCATAAAAAATTTGTTTTCATTTAGATCAGCATTATTTTTAAGCATCTTTTGAAAAGTTTGAATTATGTAATCTGCATCATATTTGCTTTGGAGTCCATATGCTTTTGTTAAAAAATGGAGAACAACAGTATTGGCAGGATCAAGCTCTATCGTCTTACTAAAAAAGTCAACAGCTAAATCAAATCTATTCCGATCTCCATAGTCTTCGGCACACCACATGTAAAAATAAGCTAATCTATCCAAAACAAACTCTGACTCTGGAGCAATCTGAAGAGCTTTATTATAGAAAGCAGCTGCTTGTTGTATTTCGTATTCTTGAGGATGATATTCTTGATTATTCTCAGAGATATAAAAATCCTCATTATAGTAAAACAAAGCTAAAGTACATAAAATTTCTATTGAATTAGGATTTGTCTTAAGAGCTTCTTCGCAGAACTCTACAGCTTCTCGCCTTTTACCTTTATTGTAATAATACCAGGCTTTTTCAGATGGTGATTGGCTTTCTGAGAGATGACTGATACGTGCCATTTTCTTAATATAAGACCATACCCGGTCAGCTCTTGTCTCCATAGGATAACTATCCATGCCAAAAACAGGTTTTTGACTTCTTTGAGCTGATGCCTTTAGATAACTCTTTGTCTTCTGCGATAAGATCCTTGCTTTTATGTTCAGACTGATAATTTTTACCATTTTATATATTCTCAAATTGTACAACATACTTTTAATATTTCTTTCACGAAAACTATAGCCTGCAAAATTATATCTATCAGCAGCACCAACTAAAAGAATAACCATATTAGGTTTATATTTTTCTATCCAGCCCGGAAGACGTATCAACACTTGTTTCGAATTATACTCGCATATACCTCCATTAATAACCAAAGGATTTTTATAATAATTAGCTTTTGTAATTTTTTTCTCTAAAAAGTAAGGATATGTTTCTGATAACTTATTCAGTCCACCAAAGGTATAGGAATCACCAATAGATAAAATAGTGTAATCTCTCTCAGTAGATAGATCTGTAGATAGATCTGCGCTTCTTTCTTCTTCCTCTTTGATTATTGAATTAATTCCAAATAAAGGTAATTCAGCCCTGTTTAGTGAATAAAAATAACCGGTAATTCTTAGGCCCGCTTCTAACAACCCTAGAAAAAACAATAAACTAAAAACACTTATGCATATCTTAGTTACTATTGATTTATTTATTTTGCTCATAACATTTTTTGTTTCTATTGTGTTCTTTTGTTCATTAATTTCTCTTGCAGCTCTAAAGCTTCAAGGTCATTTGGATTTTGAGAAAGAATAAATTGTAAATAATTCTTACTTTCAGTAAACTTGTCTTCCTCAGCAAATAAATTAGCAAGTCTTAAAGCAGCCTTTCTCTTATGTTCTGATCCGTTTTCTGCTATATTATAGATCTTTTCGAAAACATCTTTTGCAATATCATTAGAAATATTAGGGTTGTTTCTAAAGACACCTTCTTCATAATCTAAAAATTTATCAATGCAAAAATCCTTTGCCAGAGGAAAATAATATAGCGGAAATGTTGAAACGCCCCAAGCTCTAACAGACAGAGAAATTATTACAAAGAAAAAAAGGATCATACCCATTCGAGACCGCAATGCTTTCTTCAAAAAAACGGCTGCCAAAATGACTCCTGGAATAAATGAAACGCTACAATAATAAAATGATTCGAAATTCCATAAACCCCACTCACGATCTCCAGATTTAAAAAAGCTAAAAAAAACAAAAATGAATAAAAAATTAACAACCAACAATCTAATAAAAGGCCTTCTATCTTTTAAACACTTAATCACAGAGATTAAGATTACCACTCCTAATACATAGTTTACTAACAGTGATTCGCTATTAACAGTAGACACTATTTGATTAAAAAATTCAGTAAAAGGCTTGATTGCAAGTAAAAAAAGCTCTCCACTATAAAGAGCAAAAGGACCCATACTTATTCCAATGTGAACCGTATCAGCAATATACTTAGCCCTTAAAGAATCTGGTTTTAGAACCAGTAAAATAAATGGCAAAACAACAACAAACGCACAGATAAACGAAACCCATAAGTATTTATTTTTTAACAATCCGCGATGTTCACGGCTAATAAACAAAAAAATAATATACGCAGGAATGAGAACAATTAATGTCTCTCGAATCCATAGACCCAGCCCGATAACTACACCATTTAACAAAAGAGTTACAATATTCTTTCTTTCAATAGCAGTATAAAATAAAAACAGAGATGCAATTACAAAAAGCGGAATAATCGCCTCTAAATCAGCGAATCTAGTGGTCCCTATTGCAAACTGACTTATTGACAATAGAAGTGATGCAATGAGGGCGGTTTTTACGTCTAAGACATTTCTGACTAAAAAATATAAAAATAAAATCGTCAAAGTCCCCAAAATAACAAATGGCAAGCGCGCCCCCAACGTCGAATCCCCAAAAACACCCCATCCTAGAGGTATTAAATATCTGAAGCCCATAAACGAACCATCACGGACTTCATCTTGCAAGGGAAGATTAAAAGTTTCTGAATTAAATGAAATGTTTTTTGCAGATTTGAAATCATAGTATTCATCTTCATTAATAGGAAGAGACGCAGCGGAAATAAAACGGAGAAAAAATCCAATAATTAATATAAGTAATAATATAACTTTTCGATTTTTTTCGATCATTTAGTATCCATTATTAATGCCCTTGAATAGTTCTTTCCATCAATGGACGACTTTCTTTCAAAACGCGCACGACTTTATGTAAATCTTCTTTTGACTGGCCGGAACCACTTGGTAAAATTAAACCATTGTCAGCAAAAATTTGTGAATTTTTGAATTTTTTATTACTATTTAAATATGGTGCATCAGAAAGATTTGGAGAAAAAGGTTTCGCTTGAATATTATGCTTTTTTAGCAACCTAATCAGTTTTTCTCGTTGCACACAAAGAACTTCTCCCCACAATGGAATCTCGCCAGCTTCGACATTAACATCCATCATTTTTATATACTCTAGCCCTTCTAACTCTGCTTTATAAAAATTATATATAGATAAATTTGTATTAATTTTTTCTTTTATTTTTTTTATTTGTGTCAACCCAATTGAAGCAAAAAGGTCATTAAATTTAAAATTGAAACCAAGCATATCAGATTTAGAATAAAACGCTGTATCAGCAGACATTCCGTGATTTCTAATTTTCTTTAGTCGTTTAAAAAGTTCTTTATTTTTAGTGACGATAATCCCTCCTTGGATCGTCGTAATAAGCTTTGTAACTCCTAAAGAAAACACACCAACATCAGATTGAGTTCCTAGATATCCAAAAGAATTTTTTGAAAATAATGCCTGAGCAGCATCTTCGATTACTTTAATCTTATATTTTGCTGCTATTTTATTAATAGAAGTCATATCCACAGCTCTACCATTAGAATGAACAGGAATAATTGCTTTAGTTCTTGAAGTAATAGCTGCTTCAACTTTTTTTACATCAAGAACTGGTCTTTCTGATTCAACTCCAACTAATTTAATTTTTGCACCTAATAATAAAGGTGCTTGTGCTGTAGCTATAAAGGTGAGATTAGGAACAATAACTTCATCGCCAGGCTCAATTCCACAAGCCATCAAGGCCATAAGTAGCGCTGCACTACCATTTATTGATAATAATACAAAAGGTACGCCAAGAAGTTCAGCAAAACGCTGTTCCAACCGTTCGGTAAGTTGACCTTGAGTGATTAGCCGATCCTCTAGTGATTTTTTTATTGCTTTACTGTCATCTTTTTCAAAATTTATTTTCCACCAAGGGATTAAATGGTTCGACATATTAATATTTTTCATTAGCAATACCTTCACCCGACTTCTCTAAAATTGCTCCGGGTAAACATTCCTCTACTGTTTCATTTCGGACTTCATTAATTAACACTTCAGATAATTCAAGAACAGCTCTTTGTTTAATTTCTTCATTACGAGTTGCTCTAAATATACTTATCAAAATATCTTTAACATATTCAGTTTGCCCTATACTCCTGTAATATTCAATATCATCATAAGACCCTTCAAGAAAAAATTCTCTTACAGGAAAAAAATAACACATTGGATAACTTACAAAATTCCAAGTTTTGATTAACATAAAAAACACTAAACCACTTAAAAGTAATAACCCTCTACGCATACGATTTTTAAACTGTTTATACAGTAAGATTGCCAAAAGAATTACCCCGGGAATAAAACTTGTATTTCCCCAGTCTAAGCTTCCTAATGACCAAACACTTTGAATAACATCATTTCTTCTTACCAAACTAAACGCAACAAAATGAAACATAAAGCATATCACTAATAATCTTACAAAAAAGTGCTTATCCTTGAACGACCTTGCAACCGAAAATAATATTAATATTCCCAATACAAAATTTACAGGAGGCTTTTCAGAATCAAGACTACCAGCCACAAAATCAAATAAATTAGCAAAAGGTTTAATTGCCAGTAATATTATCTCCCCCAAGTACATTCCAGTAGCATTAAGACTAAAACCTATAGTAGCTTCATTATAAATAAATCCAAATCTTTCGGCACCAGGAGCTAAATTCAAAATCACTAATGGAACTGCTACAAAAAATGTTATAGCAAATGAAATCCAAAGATATTTACTTTTTAGCCAATAACGATAATCGGGAGACAATAACAAAAAAATGATATATATTGGAACTAAGAAAATTAAATTTTCATAAAACCAAAATGCTACTCCCATAATTAATCCATTTAACATAATTAACCATTTGCTAGAACGTTTAATCGCATTACAAAATACAATAAGCGATAAAATAACCATCATTATGTTACAGGGTTGAGAATCAGAAAATCGACAACCACCAATGCTATATTGGCTTATAGAAAATAACAAAGCACTAATAAGTGCTGTTGGCGTATTAAAATTTTGTTTTACAAGTAAATAGATCAGTATAATATTAAATGTACCTAATAAAATAAATGGAAGTCGTGCCCCCATAACAGAATTGCCAAATAAATACCATCCTAATACAATTATATATTTAGACACCATTACTCCACCTTCAGGAGTCTTGTCAACAATGGGTAAATTGATATTTTCTGGAGAAAAAGATATTTTTTGCGCATCCGGAAATTCATTAATTATCTCGTCCCAAGCAGGAGGAATCGAAGTAGCTCCGTAATACCTCAAACCAAACCCAAGAATTACTATTAGTAAAAGTAGTATTTTTCTATTCACCATAAAAATAACTCAATTAATTTTCCATTATTACTAGCTAAATCTTTTCCAAATATTCATCATAGCGTTGAGCTTAAAATTGCATATTAAATTAAGCTCTATGTCGCTACACCAGCAATTTACACAAGGATGAGGAAAAGATATCTTATTGAAAGAATCTCTAATACTTTTTGATACAGGAATAAGATATTTTTGATAATCCTTAAATTCATTACAAGTAAATATTCTACCGTCTGGTTCCATAAGACAATGAAAAAATCTTAGAAAACAATCAACTTTTTTTGGGGTAGGCCAATGGTAAAGATGCTTTAATCCAGCATAACTACTACCAATAGCTTTGTTTCCTTTCTTTTTCTCTTCTATAAGGAAATTAACAATACTTTTGAAATCACGCTCTTCAGGAGCAAAAAGCGAGTGAATATCTTTATCGCTATACGTGGAAACCATTTGGTTTACTGGTTGAAACCAAGCAACAATTTTATATTTCGTAGCAACATCAAGAATATAGGGAATACAAGCTATATTATATTTTGATATCACAGTACTAAGGCTTACATTTATCTTATTATTTGTGCATATTTCTATCGCTTCTATCACTTTGTCATGAACGCCTTTGCCTCTAATAGCATCGTTGATATCTCGTGGACCATCAAGGCTAAGTTGAATTTCATCAATTTCTTTTATTTTCCAAAATTCCTTTTTTACTAAAGTACCATTGGAATTTAGCAATACACGTATACCTTTTCTTTTACAAAAATCAATTATCTCTCCCAAATCCTCTCTCAAAAGAGGTTCTCCTCCACTAAACTTTATGAATTTAGTCCCTAAATTAGCAAATTCCTCAACAATAGCAAATACGCGCTCAGTATTAAGTTCCTTCATTTCCTTCTCCCACGCGCCACAATATCCACATTGCAAATTACATTTAAAAGTAATATTCCATGTAACTGCAAGCAGATTCTTTTTCCTAAACACTATTGCCTGCAAAACCTTCTTGATAATATTAAGTTTTTCAGAAAAAATCATTATCAATACCTTTGATCAACAACAGCTTTAGTAATAGCTGCAGCAATCCTATCAATCTCTTCATAAGTCATTGTCGGATAAATAGGAAGATGCACCATATGCTTTATTTTATCAAAAGCAACTGTAGCTAATTCTTTCCCTTCCATTCCAGGAAGATATGGCCCAACAAACATATTGCCACCATGAGTATCTACTCCTAAATATCTCAAACGATGACGAAACACCTTCTTATTTTTGACACCTATGACAAAACTCATATATACGTTCTCTCCATCAAGAGCACGCTCAGGAACCTCAATCCCAGAAATATTTTGCAACTTTTCCCAAAGCCTATTGCCATTATCGATACACTTCTGATTCAACTTATCTATTTTTTTTAACTGACTAATCCCTATACGTCCATGCAATTCTCCTGGCATAAACAAATTCCCTTGTTTTATACCAATATTTTCTTTCGGAGTCTCATTGGTTAATAGCTCAATAGGATCAAACCCTAAGCAAGAACAAAATCGTAAAATTGGTCCTACAAAAAAGTTCCAAACCCATGCCCTAGTTATTGCTCGCATTTTAACTATGTAAAACAGTTTTTTAAACAACGAAAACTGATTGGTAGAAGAAAATTGCTCCATAAAAGATTTGAGTTTGACAGCTACTTCTTTTGAATTGGTTACTACCATACCCGATTCTAAGCATAAAAAGTTCTTATGAGGATGAAAAGAAAATATTGCTCCTTGGCCAAAACTTCCCAAACGGCGTTTATTGTGATAACCACCACAAGACTGAGCGCAATCTTCAATTACGATTAAATCATACTGTTTGGCAATTTTCACAATAACATTCATATTGCAAGCACGCCCATAAAGATGTACAGGCATAATAGCCACAGTAGATGAATTAATTGCTTTCTCCAAACAATTCGTATCCATGCAATAAGTATTAGGATTGATGTCTACAAAATGAGGTTTCAACCCATACTCTTTGAATATTAAAGGAATAGCATGAAAAGTCAATGACGGTAAAATTACTTCTCCTTCTTTAGGAAGCCCAAGAGCCTCAATTAATCCTGCTAATGCAGCACGTCCTGAAGGAGCAGGGATGGCATAAGAAACACCTATATATTTAGCAAACTGCTCAGCAAACACCGTCAACTCATTTTGATTATTTGTTTTTTTTTGTTTAGATTTCAAAACAGAAAATAGCTCTCCAATAGTAAGTGAAGGTATAAAACGAGGTATACTTTTCATAATTACAAAATTCTAATCCTCTAATTTTGATTCTATTAACGATTGAATCTCTTCCACATGCTTAGAATGCTATCCATTTTTAAATTTTTTAATAAATTAATCTCCGACAATGAGCTACACCAACATTCCTCACAACAATGTGGAAGAGAAAGATTGTCGAATGATTCTTTGATATTTGCACTTACTGGAGTTAAATATTCTTGGTAATTCGGAAACCCACTACAAATAAATGTCTTACCATCAGGTTGTATGGAAAAAATAAGTCGGCTTACTAAGCAACCTATATTTCGATGATTTGGCCAATGGTAAAGATGCTTCAATCCAGTAATGCTATGACTTATAAATTCATATCCTTTTAGTTTTTCTTCTATAAGAAAGTTAATAACTTTCTTATAATCCTTCTCATCTGGACTAAAAAGAGAACGTATATCCTTACAACTATTAGTAGAAAGATTTTGGTCCGCCGGTTGAAAATAAATTCCAATCTTATATTTCTTAGCTATATCAAGCATATATGGAATATGAGATATATTAAATTTAGATATCACAGTACAAAGAACTAAATTCATATTAGCATCTTTACAAATCTCAATAGCTTTTATTACCTTATCATGAACACCCCTGCCTCTAATGGCATCATGGATATCTCTTGGGCCATCTAGGCTAATCTCAACTTCGTCAGCTTTTATTATTTTCCAAAATTCTTTCTCAAAAAGCGTGCCGTTAGAATTAATTAAAACACGCATTTTTTTTCTCTTGCAAAAATCAATTATCTCTCCCAAATCTTCTCTCAGAAGAGGTTCTCCTCCAGAAAACTTCATAACTTTAGTTCCCATAGTAGATAAATCATCAATTACACTCAATACAGTTTTTGTATCTAACTCCTTAACTTTCTTTTCCCAAGCACCACAATATTTGCATTGCAAATTACATCGATAAGTAATATCCCAGCCTACTGCTAAAGGAAATCTTTTTTTAAACACTATCGTTTGTAAAACTTTTTGAGCAACATCTAATTTTTCTAATAAATTCATTTATTAATTTCCTCAACAACAATATTCATTGCCTGTATTCCTTGCTAAAATAAATTTCACTAATTATATTAATTAAAAATGAACCTGTAGAAATAATATTTTTTAATTTAAAAATCTTAGTTTTAATACCTTTTTCGAACTTATCGCTAACACCTACTTCAATATAGCTATGCCCAGATTTAATTAATTTAATTAAAATTTCAGCCTGAAAAGCATAGCTATTAGTAAATATATCTACCGAATCAACTATTTCCTTCTTATGTAAAACAGAATGGTTATAGTATCTCAGATTTAACTTAAATATTGTATTTAATAACCATACAAAAATCTGAGAAATTACCCTTCTATGTATGGGTCTATCCTTGCTATTGAGCGTATAAGGGATAATTATATCAGCTTTCCCACGTTGCGCAAGTATCGCATCAAAGCTTTCACTAGGAATGTCACCTTTGCCATTAACAAAAATCAAATAATTCATTTTTGCCAATGCCCTTCCTTCTTTATATACACCTCCGAGACATTTTGAGTTTTTATGATGAATAACTTTAAGATGTTTATCTCGCTTAGCCAACGCTTCAGCTACTTCACCAGTCCTGTCGGAGCTGCCATCATTAAAAATAATAATCTCGTATTCATCAAACCTCTTTTTTACTGCTTCAGAAACCATTGCTACCGCGGCTTCGAGATTCTTCTCCTCATTAAGAGCGGGAACAATAACGGAAATAGAATTTTCATTCATCGTTTATCTTCGATTTTTCATATTGTCTTCAAAAAAATTCTTAAATTTTACCCCACCGTTAATCCAAACGACTTCTTCTTATAATCTCCTCTAAATCATCAGCTATATCGTTCTTCTTTAGTTTTCTAAGTTTTATAAGTTCTTTTAACGCATTTTTCTTGTCGCCGTTATTAGTATAGGCCTCTCCTAAATTAAAACAAATATCAATATCATAGGGACTCAATTCAGCAGCTTTTTTAAAATAATCTGCTGCTTTTTCATAATCCCTCTCTTTATTGCAAAGATTCCCCAGATTTGAGTAAACATCAAAGTTTTCAGGGTCAAGCTCCAAAGACTTCAGAAAGTATTCCCTTGCCTTATCATAGTCTCCTTTTTTAGCGTAAAGGTTAGCCAGACTAGTACAGGCATCAAAGTTTTCAGGGTCAAGCTCCAAAGACTTCCGGAAGTATTCCCTTGCCTTATCATAGTCTCCTTTTTTAGCGTAAAGGTTAGC
>Ga0075116_10000237_pt1 | contig 26137 bp, 49 predicted proteins | sample AntAceMetag02UKC_FD_69786 | JGI IMG/M metagenome (GOLD analysis project Ga0075116, IMG submission 69786) | Saline lake microbial communities from Ace Lake, Antarctica- Antarctic Ace Lake Metagenome 02UKC | ecosystem: Environmental > Aquatic > Non-marine Saline and Alkaline > Saline | place...
TTATGATTTATTAATCATATGGGAAAACGAATTAAATGATTTAAAAAAAGTTACAAAGAAAATAAAAAAATTTATGAGTTAATTTCAAAAGTATTGAACAATATAACATTCAACTTCATTTAAATATTTAAGAAATTTATGGTCACATCCAAAAAATCTATTCTGTTCGGCTTGTTTTTTATGACATTGTTCATGTCGCATAACTTCGTTATACCTTGATGTTTTTTTATATTCATTTTTCCCTTGCCAAGAATCATCGTACTTTGATGGAGTATATATTGATATTTTTTTAGTACCATTAGCATAAGAAGTAAATCTACCTTGAGTAACATAACCAAAACTTTCAGCAGAACGAATATTACAAGAAGACATTACAGAAACATAACTAGGATAAAATACCTCACCATAAGCCCATAGACTACCTATGAGGATAAAAAAGAGGGCGATTGCAGATAATGTGAACTTAATCCAGAAAATGAGTTCTAGGCGGGTTTTATGTTGCATTTGAGTTTAAGGCAGAATTTATTTTATTTTGAATTATTTTTATATCTAATTCTTCAAAGATAACCCCAATTAATGTTATATTAACAATAGAACAAACTTCATTTTTATATTTATCTCTCTTAATTTGATTTTTAAAAGCTGTCTTAGTTCTATGAAAAAAAGGAATAAATTTTCTATGTTGCATACCATCAAATTCAAAAGCAATTCTTAATTTAGGATAATACCTATCAAATTCAAAATTGCCCTTTTTAGTTGGATAAGTTTGCCTAATCTTACTATTTATTAATAAGTATCTCTTATTATCTACAGATAATTCTTTAGAGAATATTTTATCAAGAATTCCCTTCATTATTTTTTCATATTTAAATTCATGAATGTAGTCTTTAGGTAATCCATTTAAAATTAATAATTTCTCCCTATTTCTTTGATTTTTCCTTTTATCTCTAAATCGCTCTCGTTTTAAATTTTTATTTCTTCGATTCCTACACTTTTCATTTTCTACCTTCCTATTTTTTTCATAATATTTTCTATGTGACTTTTTACAAGTTTCATTATGAAGTTTTCTCTTATCAGGTCTAGATACATATTTATGATATTCTTTTCTGTCCCTATCTCTAGAGCATTCAATCCTACTACAATATTTCTTAGGTCTTCCACATTTAATTGGATAAGAATAATCCTTCCCACAATTTTCACAAATTTCATGTTTTAATCCATCAGGATATAATTCAAGTATTTTCTTTAGATTATATTTATTAGCATATTTACGCATCTTTAATCTAAATGATTCATTTTCTTTATACATCTTCTTAGCACGACTATTCATCCTATCATTAGTGCATTCTCTTCTTCCACAAAACCTTTTCTTTCTATCAGATTCAAATACAAATTTACAATTTTCACAAGTAATTAAATTTTTTACCATAGTATTCTTTTACAATAGTATTATATAATACTCTAAGTATATAAGCCTTTGGGTATTAAAGTATTATATACTACATTACCACAATCCTTATAAATACTTTAATACTCTAATACTCTATGGAAAGAAAAACAACAAGCATAAAAATAGACCCTGAAATATGGAAACAAGTTAAAATCCATTGTGCAACACAAGAGATTGAAATTTGTGATTATTTAGAAGGTTTATTAAAAAAGGATTTGAAAAAGTAAAATGAAATCTAAAGAAAAACAAGTGATGGAAAAATTAGTAGATTGTCATTCTAATGACTTAATTGAAATTTATGAAGAGCAAGGAGAAAAAGCTTTCAGAAATGTTGCAAAATTTATGGGACTAAAAAAGAAAGATATAGATTCTACTATTAAAGAATTAAAATTAAAAGAAAAAAAGGTTCAGAAACAATTAATGGTTAATTATAAAGAATTCTATAAAGGATTTGAAAGATGCCCTATTTGTGGTGGTGAGATGATTAATTATAATGGTGTTATTATAAAAAAAGCTCGAGATTCATCAGTCCTATTAAGCTGTCCAAATTGTGAAATCTTAATTGGAAGGTATACTTAAATGAGGGTTATATTATATCCTCGTGTGTCAAGTATTTCTCAAGCAAAATCTGGAGATTCAATTTCTGCACAGATAAGAAGATTAACAGAATTTTGTAAACAAAAAGGATTTGAAATAGTTGATACTTATACTGACGCAGGAAAAAGTGCAAGTATTTCTTCAGATAAATTAGATATTAAAATCTCAAATAATAAATTTATTATAGGTATTGATTTAAATAAAAGACCAGCATTCAAAAGAATATTAGATGAAGTTGATTCTAGTAAATTTGAAGGAGTTGTTTTTTTAATGTGGGATAGATTTAGTCGAGATAATGTTTTTTCTAAAATTGCAAAGGAATATTTTGCGAGACATAATATAAAATTAATTCCCTCTGATGATACTGATGAACCATTATTTGCTGAAATTAAGGGGTCCTTTAATGAAGAAGAAATTAGAAAAATGAAAGAAAAAGTTAGAATAACTAGATTAGACCAATTCAAAAATGGTCTTCCTGTTGGGCGTTGTCCCATTGGTTATCTCTTTATATTTAAAAATAAGAGGGATAGAAAGGGAGTGATTGGAATTAAACAAGACCCTAAAAAAGCTAAGATGATTAAAGATATTTTTTTGAAAACCTCTGAGGGAATAGGATATAAGAAAATTTGTGATAAATGGAAATTAAAACCTCAGACATATTATAACATAATCAAAAATAAAATTTACATTGGAATTGTGGAATTTGAGGGTAACGAAAGAAAAGGAATCCAAGAACCAATTGTGAGTAATGAAATCTTCTATAAAATAAATTCTAATTTAAAATAAAAAATTATCACTTTTCCCAAAACCAATAACGAAACAATCTCCAATTCCGAATCATCTTAGCCCTTAATCCTTTTGGAGAATCAGTTATAAGAACTTCACATAATTTAACAGGCTTACAGTGAAATTTATTACGACCTCGACTAAAGCCTCTAACTAACCAATGTCCAACCCACAAATGTTCTAAACATAATTGTTCAACTAATTCTTTATTTGAAATTTGATGAGGGTCAACATCAATCCTTAATCTTGGACAATAAACTATTTTTCGCATGAACCTACCTGTTTGCTTAGAGAAATTTTTATAAGAATCTTTACTCATTGGAAGGATTTCAACCATCCAAAGTTTTATAGGGTCATCTCTTTTTCTTGTTGAAACATATTTAACAAAACCATTATATTTTCTTTTTTTCTTAATTAGCTTTCCTGCATAGTGTGTCCTTTTCTTCCTGGGTTTCTTATCTCTAGCGTTTTTAGTTCTTGACATATTTACTCAAAATTACTCAAGAATGAGTTCCCCCAGTTTATTTTTATTATTAATCATTTTATATTGTTTATAGAGGACACTCAATAGTAAATCCTCCTAGGCTGTAACTTTTTATCTAACATAACCATACCTATTAAATGTTTGGTGCAATGTTTAAGCTTTCTTGAATGTTTCATTTGATTAGTTTAGTGTCGCTATATTGATTTGGTCTGAGAGGATTACCCTTAATTTTATTTCATTATTTTTTATTCCACAGCTCACAACTACCTATACTCACATAGGGATGTGTGTGCAATAATTAATGCAATAGCCCATGTTCTTACAATACTATCAAACTATTTAAAATTTACCTTTTTTAATGTACTCATCACCAACATAGGCAAGAGGGAAGAAATAAATAAAAGAGATATACCAACATTATCATATGTAGGATTATTCATATGAATTATTCTATTCCTCTGGCAATTCAAACTCTTCGCCTAAAAGTGGCTTTTCCTCTGGAACTTTTGTTTCATTTAAAACTTTATCTTCAAAATCAACATTATCTTCTTTTTCTTTTTCTTTATCTAAAATTTCTTGATATTCTTCAAAATATTTTTTAAATGTTTTATTACCAGAACTTGATGGAAAACCAATAGCCAATGCAGATTTCCTTAAACTCATATCAGGATTATCTCTTTTAAACTCCCAACATCTTTTCATTTTTTCTAATTTTGATTGACTCATCAACTCTTGAATTTTTTTATCCTTATCTTTATCTACTTTAACTTCAGAACTATTTTCAGCCTTTTCTTTTGCAATTCTCTCTCTTTCTTCTTTATCTCTTTTTTCTTGTTTCTTTATTTTGTCTCTAATCTTATTTTCATCATCTTTCAAATCCTTCTTCATCATTTCAACAATATCTTTATAATTCTTCATTTTTTCTGGACATTCTTTCCGATATGTTTCCTCAAAGTTATAAGAAGGTTCTCCATGTCTAGAACTTGAGAAAAACAAAGTAATTCCACCATCTTCCTCATTCTTTACCTTCAAAAAACTATTCATCGCATCCATTGAAGTTAATTGAGACCTTATTTCTCTTTTATAATTGAAAGTTTTAGAAACATTCTCTGCATCAGCTCCCATTTCTCCAAAAAAAGTTGTAGTTGCAGAATCTCGGACATCTTTGTCTACTCCTGAAAAACTTTGTGAATCTGAAACAGAAGACATTCCACGTCCTGAACTTCTCATCAACGCAAGACTATCTTTAAATCCTATCGCCAACTGACGCTTATGACCATCAGGTTTGAATGGCACTTGTTTTCTAATCTCAGGCAAGGCAATTACAACAGGTTTTTTTAATAAATGTTTATTATTTAGTATTCCATTTAACAAAGCCAAAACTACAAAATCTAAAATCTTTTCATCTTTTGAAAGATAAGAATTCAAAAAAACATGATAATGTTCTTGGTCTGTAAGAATAGATTTCCAATCAAGATTCAATGGACAGCTTTTTTTAGATAGAAAATAATTTTGCCTGAATGGTTGTAAATATCTACTAACTTCAGAAACGGATTTCATTGTTCCAGAGCCAGTTTCCAAAAAGAAATTTGAAGGGTCAGCCTTTCTAGTTTTTCCAGAACCTTTTCCTTTAACAGATTTTTGAATATATTGCAAGAAGCCATAAAGACCATCCTCATTGGTAATATTTTGGGAAGCCCTAATCAAAGCACCCATTGTTTCAGTATCATATTCAGTCTCAACAAGAAGACTCCATTCCTTTCGACCCAAATCTTTAAGGGGAAATGTAAAAAAATTTATATCTGGAAGATTTCTATTTGTGGGGATTCCAAAACAGAAGGGGTGATATAATTTAACTTTTTTTGCACTAGGTCTTTTACCAATTTTGCGGAGATGGTCCAAATGATATTTTTCTATTGGTTCAAACATTTGATACGCTAATTCGCACTCGCCTTGCTTTGGGTCTGCAATACAAAGTACAATATACCCAGCTTTATGAAAGGATTCTAAGATTCCTTCCATAGCAAGTCCCTTAGAATAACCAGATTGAGCATAGATAATAATTTGTTCATTAATTACTTTCCCATAATTATCTTTTAAATCAAGGTAAGTATTTGTTTCTGTTTTAAGTTGCATCTTATTGTTTAACAATTCCTGATTGTCCTGGAGACTTTTTTAAATCTAATTTCCTATAACCAACATGTTCTAGCACCTTGAAAGCTTCATTAGGAATCTGATTTCTTTGAATAGTAGTTTGCTTAACTAAGAAAACAAATAAATCATATAAGTTTCTTTGAGTAAGAGCCATTTTACTTGCAGTTTTCAAGAAGAATTTTTTAAACATTGATTGAACCTTATTAACTTCTCTTTTATCAAATTTTTTATTAGCTATCCCATCATACCAAGTTTTAGCATTAACAGATAATTTGTTTAATTTTTCAAATTCTTCTTTTATCTTATCCCAATCTTTCCCTTGTTTTTCATATTCTTTTTTAACAAAGTCTTCTCCAACATCTGAGATTAATAGATTAATGGCTTCAACTAAAAAATAAATATCATTCCCCATATAGCTACTACTAAACATACCTAATTTTCTAAGGGTCATTTGAGTAACCAATGGTGTTAATGATTTTAATTTATCTGTCATTTTTATTCTGGAAATTCATAAGACAATACTCCAACGAAAGACCTATCCTCCCTATAAATTGTTCCCATATCATATTCATTTTCATCATTTATTTTTTCGATTAAATTTAATGCTTGAATAATTACCTTCATATCTTCCTGAATGTATCTCTGAATCTTTTTAAACTTTTTTTCATCAAAAACTCCTTCTTTTAATAACCATTTTCTCCAAATCCTATTTCTCTTTCTAATTTCCAAATCATTAGGATTAACTCCTAATATAGCTAGTGCAAGATTGTAACATGCATAAAACTGCCAGATGCTTCTAAGATATTGTCTATTTAAAATAAATTCATTATGAAGTTCTAATTTCTTTTCAATAATTTGCTTTAAGATTCTCATAATATCACACACTCCTTAACTTGCTCATTCATCTCCCAAATATCATCAGAAACCTTATCCAAATCAATTATCTGCGTATTCATCTCTTCAGGAACTTTTCTTTTTAATTCGCTAAGCCATTTTTTATTTATATTTTTCTGCACTTCATAGATTGTAGTTTCACCAGTTTTCAAATTCTTATGATAAACATCTACTTTTTTAGTTTTACCTTTTTTTCCAACAGGATATTCCGTATATATTGCATGATACTTTTTTTCTTTCTTTGTACGTTTCATTATTTCCATTACTATCATTGTCTTGACCACGTCATGTTTACGCATTGAATCATCAGGATTTGAAATTCTTATCTTATACAATTCATTAAAATTTAATCTTTCCATCTTTTTACATTATTTATACATCATCATTATATTTAAACCTTTCTATTACAATAAACAAAACATTTATATACTTTAATTATCTATAATCTATATGGAATTAAGACAATCAGACCAAAAGACTTTTGTAAGAATAATAATTGGTACAGCTGAACTAGGAAAGCCAGGAATAAAAAAACCATCAAAATCAATATCTCTAAACAAAACAAATGTTAAAGAAATGTACAATAAAATAATGGAGATGATTAAAAATGAAAAATAGAACAAAAAAATTAATAATGGAAAACATTCTTTTTCAAACAATCTTTTTCCTTAGCCCACTTATATTAGGAGGGATTATGTTTATAATTACCTCAAATTCTATATGGATACTCATAGGAATTTTAGGGTTATTTTTATTATATATCGCAATAGAATTACTATTTAAATATTTAAAAAACAAACAAAAATGATATTCAAAAACATACAAAAATACGATGACAAAGAACTAATCAAACTTAGAAAGGATTTAGAAATAAGTCTCACAAAGTCTCAATCAGCATGGGGTTCAAGTGAAGAAAAATTAGTAAAAAAGAAATCTGGAAAATCTGGAGATAATAAAAAAGAAAAGAAACAAATTCAGAGGACCATCCAACAAATAAACACAATCTTGCAACAAAGAGGATTATATAATATTATTTCAAAAAACAAACCTAGAAGCAAGAGAAGAAAAAGAAGGCAAAGGGGAAAATTAAAAAACAAAAAACAAAAGCTCAAAGAAATGAACAAAGAAATCAAGCGAAGTAAACGGGAGATTAAAGAAAAATAAAATGGCTGATTGCGACCACAGAAGAACTAAGAAAAATTATCCTTTTGGGAGAAACTCGAAGCCAATAATAACTTGTAAAGATTGTGGAAAAATAATATCTCAAAACGAATTAGCAAAAGAAAAAGCACAAAGAGAAAAACAAAGGAATAGAATAAGAAAACATTATTAAAATGACAAAACATTGCCCAAACTGCAAAGGAGAATTAACAAACACAGATTCATATCCAAATGATTTTTTCTGTGGTGGATGTAAGAAAATTTATAAAATTGAAGAATTAGACGAAAAACCAAAAAAAGAAGTTGAATTCACCGAACCAGAAAAGAACCTCATAAAAAAGAAAGTTGAAGAAAAAGACTTAATTGAAGATGATGATGTAGAAAATCTAAAAAAATTAAAAAAAGAATCTAACACAAATTCAACAATATTTGCAAAACTCTTCCTCACAGCTTGGGATTATCTTCATGGAAATTTATATGCATTTTACGAGAAAGATAACGAAGATATGAAAAAACTCCACTTGAAATTAAGGGGTCATCTAAACACATTCCAAATAGAAAAATTAAGGAATCTACTTGAAGAATACAACGATGGTAACAACTTTGGGAGTAATTTTAAGAAAATGGATATAAAAGAATATTCAAAAAAATACCACCAGAAGATGGATAATTTAATACAACTTTTCTTTCAATGTTTTGGAGGGGATGAATAATGGTAAAATGTCAAAGTGGAATAAGTGAATATTGTACAAAAAAAGCAGAAAAAGGACTAATGGCAAATAGAAAGAAAGTTTGTAAATATTGTTTTAATAAAATTAAAGAGAATAACAAAAAAACAAAGTAAAAAATGAAGGTGATAAAAATGAAATGGAAAGATAAAATTGTAATAGAATTAATTTCATTATTTCCTGTTGATGAAAGGTTTTGTGAAATTAGTTTAAGCGAGGAAAATTTAACAGTCCACCACATTATTCCAAAAAGAAAAGGTGGAAAGGATGATTTAGATAATTTGATGGTTTTAACAAGAAAAATTCATGATATTGTAGAAAAGAAATCTAATCCTCAGATAATGGAAATTTATAATCACTTACTTGAAAAAAGAAAATTACAAAGAAAAATAAGAACAATAGAATTTAATATAGAAAAAGAAGACAATAAAATTAATAAACTTAGAAAACAGATTAAATAAATATGGCAGAAAAAATAAAAATCCAAGAAAACATTAAAGACTTCCTAATCGAATTAAAAAACTTTGCAAGAAATCAAGGTAGAAGCTCAATACTTCCAATAGAGATTACTGAACTTTTTGTTAAACATCAGATAAACATGAAAGAAATTGAAAATGAATAATACGCCAAAAACTAAATCTGCTATATGCAAACTATTTTTATAAACTAAAACAACAAAAATCATTTTTTAATAGGTAGAGAAATACAATGTTTAAAGGTCTTGTATTTTGATGATGCCTTGTTTTTGGCTAAATCTTAAATCTGAACAAATACAAAATTATATAAATATCATTAACCTTATGGAACAATCAAAATGAAGCAAAAATATCTTTTTTTATTTGGAATACTTTTACTATTTAGTATTCAATTTGTTTCAGCGGTTTGTACTCTTACTGCGGATAAAACTTTTCCAGACCCATATAATCCTTCTTCAACAATTACTATAACTGCTAGTTGTGGTGAAGTAACAGAAAAGAATACTGCTTATATTAGAAATGCAGATAATAAAAGGATTGGCAAAAATTTGAATAAGATTAATTGGTTCTCTAAACAATTCAAAATTAAATCAAAGGTCGCAATTACTCCCACGACTGAAGTCATGGGTCTCCTTGCTCCAAACATTTCATGAATAAGATAAGATGGCAGTAGCATTATTAAAAGCATTAACACCTTTCCGTGTGGGCGGTGGAATTCTAATTCGTTTTGCAATTAAACATTATTACATTTTTATTTTATTAGTAGTTTTATTACCTGCGATATTTGGTTCAGTAAGATTAGCAATAGAACAACAAAATCCAACAATACCTTTGGTTATGTTAGGTACAACCTTGGCAAATGCAGATGCAAATATTGCTGATGATGTAGTAATTTTAAAAGAAAATCCAACAGAATTAATAGGAATGGAAAAACCAACAGAAGGAATTTGGAAAAATATTTGTTATTATTGGGGTGTCTTTAAAGTAGCTTTCAGAGAGTTAGGTTGGATTTGGGCAATCGCATTTCCATTTGTAATTTTATATAAAATATTTAGAATTCAAGGAAGTAAAGGATTTCAATCATCAATATCCGCAGATTTCACAAAGGCAGTAGTTTGGGGATTATTATTTATTTTTGTAGTTAATCTATTAATGATTACAACAGGATTTTTAGATGGAAGTTTAATTTCAAATTTTCCAGAAGAAATTTCACAATTTACAAGATATAAATTAGTAGCAATACAAGCATTACCTTTTCATGGATTAACTAGTTTAGTGATGTATTTGGCAACTTTGTTCTAATCTCTAGATAACTAATCTTCCCCTAAAAATTAATTTCTTCATTTTCGCATAAAGTGGATTCAATTTAAAATATCTAATCAAATTTCCTGCATTTACAATATATTCATCAGCAAAAACATTATTTCTTGTTCCTCTTGCTTTTTTTCCAACAAAAACAAAGACTTCTTCAGCGATTAGTTTTTTGAACCATTGGTTAAAATCTTTATTATTTTCAGAGGAATCAACAAGTTTCTCGAAGTCTTTTTTACATGCAGGTTTCGGACTTATTTTTAATTCAGTTAAATCCTTAACATATGGGCTATCATAAAGTAGGAGTAACCACTTTGCCTCTTTTTCTATTTTCATTTTACTAATTTAATTAAGATTTCAAAGTTTTTATACCTTTCTACGATTAGTTTTTTTACTATATTGATTTAAATACATCGAAAACATAAGAAAACCATGGTTAAACTAAATATGCCAATCGTATTGGTGGAACTTAGCATTATGAGTTCATTTAAAAGGAGGTAATAAAATAATGAAAAATAAAAAAGGTCAAGCTGTTGCTTGGGTTTTTATCGGAATATTAGTTCTAGCGTTCATTGGTGGAGGAATTTACTTAGGAACAAGAGGACCTACTACAGAAGGTGTAGTTCAACAAACTGCTCAAGCTGTTGCAGATGCTTCTAAGTCTGGAGACGTTGCAAGTATTGGAATCTATGTTAGAAACATAGCTAATAACGATGTTAATACTAAAGTTGTATCAACTGTTTATTGTCAAGGTGCTGATGGTACTTTTATAATTGATGGAACTAGTTCATCAGCTTCTGCTGAGATAACTGGTAAAACAACTGTTGGAGACACTGTTACATGTTGGGCATTCGGAACAACATATCAAACTGTAAAACCAACTGTTACTATTGTTGATGCTGAAGTAGAACATATCGTAATTGATGCTTTTGAATTTGCTACAAGTACAGAGGTAACTGTTTATGATAGTACATTAACTAGTGCTAACCTTGGTGCTACAAACATTTCTGTTGGTGCTGATGGTTCTGACTCATTTGCAAAAATGAAGTTAAAGAACAACGATACTGACTCAATTTTACCATTAGGGGGAATTTTCTTCGATGTGGCTGAAGCTACTAACATTTCAAATATTGATATGGCTGGTAGTATAGTTAAATTTGGTTTCACTGATACTTCTGCGGTAAGTATGATTGAAAGTGATTTATCTACAGATGTTGCTGGTAGAAAAAGTCAATGGGATTATGTATTCACACCAAGTGCTGATGCAAATGGAAATAATGTTTTAATGATTGAAGAAAACGATTATATTGAAACTAGTCCAATAACTGTATCATCAAGTGTTGGTTGTACTGCTGGAAGTACAGATGGTGGAACTATGACTCTAAGAGGATTTATCTCTGGTTATTATAGAGAAACTAAGAATACTGGTGTTGCTTTCGGAATAGAAACTGACGCAAGTTCTGCTAGTGCAATCTCAAGTTCAACAGATTTAGCTATGACTACAATATCTTGTGAATAGTTAATCTTTTTTATTTTTTTTATTTTTTTTATTTTTTTATCTCTTGTGAGAACTTTATCAATATATTTCTTTAGTTTCTTTTTACAGAAAGAGTTTAAGGTTTTTTAGATAGCAAAAGGTTTATATACTACACTACCCTATACTACATATGGAAAAAAGAGAGTGTCCATATTGTGACAAGAAATTTGAAGGTTCTACTGTTAATCAAGTAGAGAAACAATTAATAGTTCATAAGGTGACTAAGCATTCTGATAAAGTTAAAATTGTGGAGATTAAAAAATAATGGAAAATGAAAGGGAAAGTTTTGTTAGAGAAACTTTAGAAAAAGAAGGACATGAAGTAAAAAGAATAACAAAATTAGGATTTCCAGATTATTTAATTGATGATAATTTTTATGTTGAAGTAAAAAATGCTGACCTCTTAGCAGTTGGTGTTGCAACATTATCCTCTTATCAGGAGAGACAATTTAAAAATAAAAATCTACCAATAAAAATATATTATGTTGCATTAAAAGAAAAAAAGATTTTAATAGAGAATTTTGTAAGTAAAGATAACATAAAGATTATGAAAAAGATAAATGTTATTTTTGGAGATGATGAACATAAAAATATAGATGACTTAAAAAAAGAGTTCAATTTAAATTGGCATGATTTTATATTAATTTTAGCAGACCATGCAAGGGCTTCAATTAAAAAGGGAGACTTAAAAGTAATTGTAAAATGAAAGTTGAAGTTAAATATATTTTACCAGAGGAAACGATAGATAAGATGAAAATATTTACAAAACAAAATAAGAAGAATCTTAATTTTATGGTTAATAAATTTTTAATAAATGGAATAAAAAAAGAGGAAAATTCAAAATGAATAATAAAGAATTAGTTGGTCGCACACCCTCATCAAGTAATATATCTAAGATACACTTATATTTAAACTTTTCTATGGCGGGTTGGTCGAAAGGTCAAGGCACACACCCTCATCAAGTGTGTGATGCAGGTTCGATTCCTGCACCCGCCATGATGAATAAATTAAAATGAAACTAAGAACTTTCAAATGCGATTTACCAAAGTGTAAAAAAAAGATAGAAATAGTTGAAGGAGAAGAAACTTATCCATACAAAAAAGGATGGGTATATATTTTTAATTTAGAAATAAAAGTTGGAAAGAGTGCAAAAATTATTCATGGAGATGCTCATTATTGCTCTCAAGAACATATGCTTGAACATATAAAAAAGGGAGTAGAAAATAGAATAGCTTCAATTAAAATATTAAAAAAGGATAAGAAAAATCTTAAAAATTCAAAAGGAGGTAAAAATTAGAATGGGAGAAATTATTGCAAAAAATGTTGTAGAAAGAGAACCTGGCTATTTGTATTATATCGATGGAAAGGGAAATGCATGTCGTGCAAAAATGAGTCGAGGACGAAAATCTGGAGCTACAAAAAAGAAAAAGTCTAAGAAATAAAAATGGATGCTTTAGAAATAATAGACAAGGCGATTGAGGATAATGAAAAAAAGAAGGTTGAAATCGATGCAGACTCTAAGGCTCTTCAAAAAGTAAAAAAGCTAATAGAAAAACAAATTGAAGAAACTACAAAACCTCAAGCATAATTAAACAATTTTTATCTTTTTTATTTTTTTATTATCAAGAAAAACAGAAGGGAGGAAAAAACAATGGAAAAATGTACAAAATGTGGAAAAGAAGATTGGTCAGAACAAAAAGCAATGGTTGGAATCTTTTTAGCAGGACTACTACTAGGTGCTTTTGTTGGAGTAGCTATTACTTTACAATTTTAAATTTAATCTTTTAAAGGAAAACAAAACATGGAAAAAAACGAAAAAATCATAATATGTTGCATGATAGGATTAGTAGCACTAATATACTTTGGAAATATTGGCTTTCAAAACTTACTTGGAAATGTTTATTTACAAGGGACTTACGATAAAGAAAATCAAATCTTTCAAGTAACAAGACAATGTCAATCTTATGCAATACCTTACATGGATGAAAATCAAAATCAATTAAATTTAACATTAGTAGCTTACGAGTGTTTACAAATTCCACAAGGTTAAAATATGGCAACAGGAAAAATAAAAGATAATGAATGTGAATTTTGTGGATACAAATATGATGAAGAATCTATGAAGATAGGTCAAGAAATAGGAGATGCAGACCCTTGTTACTGTGAGATAATTAAGTTAATATATTCATTAAGAACAAAAAACAAAAAATTGAAAAAGAAGATTAAAGACCTTAAACAGGAAGTAAGTTATCTTAATGAATTACTTGCTGATGCAGATGATGGTGGTTGGGATGCAAAAGCATTATATATTGATGCTCGGGATGGACTTTTTAATGGAAATAAGATTAATGAAGGTTGTAAACCAGATAAAAAATATGCTGAATTTATAGCCAGAAGATATAATTTAGAAATAGATAAAGAAGGAGAAATAATTTAAACAATATGGAAAAAGAAAAAATATTGACAAATGAAGGTGTAAAAAAAGTTGAAGTTAAAGTAGCAAAGCCAGAAGAAATTGAAGACCAAGATTTAACTATTGATAAAGTAGAAACTGAAGATATTGAAATACCAAGTAAAGTAGTACCAAGTAAAGAACCTGAAAAGATAATTGAAGAACCAAGAAATCCCATGAAAGAAGATATTACAAAACCAAGAGAATCAACAAAGTATGAAGAACCAAAACCATCACCAAAAGAAAAAAAAGATTATATTAAAGAATCAAACGAACATCCTGAAGCAAAAAGATATGGGGTTAGAGCAATGAAAAAATCTACTTATGTTATGTTATGGGTTTTTGCAGGAATTTGCCTTTTACTTTTTGCAACTAATGTTGTTTGGTCTAATGCTAAAGATTTTTCACCTCAAAATAATTTTACAATAAATAATAATCCAACAATAGAAACAACTATTCCAACAACAAATCAAAATAATTTCACAATAGTAAACGAGAATCAAATCACAATATCTGACGATAAATTAAACAATCTTTCAGAATCAATTGTAGATAAAATCCTTTTAGAATTAAATCTGACAAATTATACAGCATAATGAAAAAAGAAAAAAAGAAAACACAAAAAGAACATTATAACGAAAGAAGAAAAAAACAAAAAATAGAAAAAGGAAAATTAATAGACAAATTATCTAAAGTAAAAATTGAGGACCTAGAATGAATATTAAATTAAAAGAATCAGACAAACTTTTTGAAGCATTAAACAAGTTAGATTTCTTAGAAATAGTTCACAATAAACCAAAAGAAGGAGATTTTCAATTAAAAGTAAAATCAGAAAGTTGGTTTGAAAGATTTTTTAGAATGAACAAAATGGTACAATATTCAAGAGAAAATAATGAAATAGATATTTTTGGAGATTTAGCATATCATTTAGATTTAGACCAATTAATCACTTTATTAGGAATCATTAAATTATCTTCAAAGAAAAAAGAAGAGGAAAAAGAAGAATGACCATTGATATATTTGGAAACAAAATAACATTGAACGAACTTAAAGCAATTCAGAAAACAAGAACAAAAACAAAAGATGATTTACAAAAATTGTTGAGTGATATGGAAAAAGATGGAATCTAAACAAAAAGAAAATTATCAAGAATTAAAACCTATCATTAAAGATAATGAAGTTTTTATGGATGTTGTAAAGGCAGTAATAAATGGGGATATGATTAAATCACCAAAATGAAATCTAAAAAAGCACAAACAGGAGCAATAGTAGGAACAATTTTAGTGGTACTATTTATAGTTGCAGTAATTGTAGTAATTGTAATTGCAGTTCAAAAAGGAAAAAATCCAACAAACCAAGATATTGATAAAAATCCAATGAAATTTTTCTTAAAAGCAAAAGACGAAGTGTCTGGGGAATTCTTAAATACAAAATATGGGGTATATTCAGATAATAAAACATTAATTAGCCAAGGAAATTTATTGGAAGATAGTTTAACAGAAATAAATGTACCAAGACAAACTTTAGAAGTTTATGCATATAATGATGATTATTACTTTAGAAAAGCATTCAAAATGTTCTCTCCAAATGAATTAATTCAAAACGAATCAAAAATGACTATAGACTTATTAAAAATTGGAAATATAAATGTAAAACATACTGGAAAATTAAATGAAGCAAATAATCTAATAAGATTAAATCTCACTTCTAGTGGATGGTATTATAAAACAAAATTATGTATTTCTTGGACTCCTGGAATTATCTCTGTAAACAAACCAAATGATTATTTAATTTGCGATAAGGGACCTTGGTTAAACTATTCAGAATATAACCCACAAAAAAAAGAGTATGTTTACTATGATAACAATTATTCGAGATGTGGAGAGGATTGGTTAGAAAGATGTGAATTCACAAGTACAAATAAATGTAGAGTTTTAAATACTTTAACACCTTATAGATATATGGGCTTAGTTGATACTTGTATTTATCTTGGAAAATCTTTAAACAATATCTCGATGGAAGTACCTTTAGAAATAAGAACAGAAGGTTTAAACCCTTTAGACCAAATTACTATTTACATAATGGACCAAGATAGAAGATGGAATCCTCAAGAACAAATGTTCACATGGATGACTGAAGATTTTGAAGAAAATAACATTGGAAATCCTGAAGACTTAGTATATAAAATAAATTATGAGAATTAAAAATTAAAATGAAAACAAACCAAATTATTGCATTAACAATAGGAATCATCGGACTAATTGGTATGTTCTTTTTTCCAGAACCTGAAACTAATTTTCTATATTATTTAGGATTTATTCTAGTTATAATTATATTGATAACTATCAGTCTAACATGGAAGAAAATAATAAAGGCAACAAAATAAAATGACAACCTCACTAAACTTACTAAAAGCATTAATCACCTCATTAATTTTAACTATCCCTTTTATAATCTCAACAAAAATGTTTAATTATTTCCTTATCTTATTTATAGTAATTTTTATAGCAAGTTTCACGGCAGGTCAAGTTATAGATAAATTTAGTGATTGGAGGGAAAAAGTAAAATGCAAAAAAGAAATATCAAAACAATAAAAACATTTGCAATAATCATTATGAGTTTAGCATTCTTAGGACTAATAGCATCAACTTATTTTTTAGCTTATAATTTAATTAATTTAAATCACTTATGTATTTTTTATACTTTGTTAGTTATTTTAAATATTACGACTATACTTCAAGGGGTCATAATCTTACAACTAAAAAATGGATAAAAAAGAAAAAGAAAACATTGAAGAAAAAGAAATAATGTCAAAAGCAAATAAAATAATTTTAGTTTTGATTATCGTAGCTACTATTAGCCTTATAATTTATCTTAGATTTTATTGGGGTGGAAATTCAGGTATTGATATTGATTTAGATTTAGATATTGATATTGATTTTAATTCAACAGAAACAATGGAATGTATTGCAAATAATTCAGAACTTTACGTTTCAACAACTTGTAGTGCATGTCATGTTCAAAAATTAGCTTTAGGAGATTACTTAGATAAATTCAATGTAATTAATTGTCTTGATAATGCAGAATTATGTTATGAAAACGGGATAATGAAAGTTCCAACATGGATTATACACGGAGAGAAATATTCTGGGGTTCATCAAATTGATGAGTTATTAAATCTGACTGGATGTGGGAAATAAGATGAAACTTAAAATAAATATGCCCTACGGGGATGCGGATGCTGAAAGGAGGAAAAAATGAAATTTAAAAAAACCTTAGCGAGTTTAGTTTGTGCAGGAGCAATGGTTTTAGGAAGTAATAATGTTAAAGCAGATTTAGTTCCTTTTGAACAATCGATTCCAGATAGTTATTCTGTTAGTGGAAGTGTTGTAAATCCAGAAAAAGCTGTTGATGGATTATTTGATACCTATGCTGAAAGTTTAGGGAAACCATCAGAGTTTAATATAATTGAAATTTATGATGTTCCAAAAGATACAATATCTATGGATTGGAATTCAAAGTTTTCATTAGGAAAATACTCTCTTGGAAAAATTGATTATTCAATAGATGGTTTGGATTGGGTTCCTTTATATGAAGGAGATACTTTTGATGGAATTAACTTAGAAGAAAATTTAAATGAATCCTTAAATCTATTTGAAGATTTTGGAAAACAATTTAATGAAATAAGTAGTCTACAATTCAGAAGTCAATTTGTTTCACCATATTCTTTTAGTGGAGGAAATTCATATAATGAGGGAAAAACAACTGGAATGATTATTCCTGAAGTTGCAACTATATCATTATTAGGATTGGGTAGTTTATTTTTATTTTCAAAAAGAAAATGAAAAAAATATATTCTATTTTAAGTCTTTTATTAATCTGTTCAGTAATTGGAGTTAGTGCAATATTAATTACAACCTATTTTGAAAGACAAGCTAATATTGAAGTAATCCAACCAATAAGTGTTGAAGGAAATGATATTAATAATCTTGAAGGAATAGTTTTAGATGAATATCCTAAGTTTATATGGGGAGAAATTATTACAATTTCTAATAGTGCTAATAAATCTATAGATGTTCAGATAGTTTCAGATAATAATGAGTCTGAAATTGAAGTAAGATATGTTGGTAGTGAAGGACCCTTTCCAAATGGATTTGATTTTATTGATGGCATAAGTAATGATATTATTAAAACAATAGGCTCAAATAGTAATCTAACTTTTTATCCACAATATATAATAAGTAAACCATTAGCATCAGGAGATTATTCAATAATTACTTCAGTAAATCCAATAACTATATAATTAGAATTTTTTATTTTTTTTATTTTTTTATTATCACAAACGAATGAAAGGAGGAAAACATATGAAAAAACAAATAACAACAATACTAGGAATATTATTTTTAATAGGTTTAGTTAGTGCTACAACAATTTATGCAGGAGATTCTTACACTTTTGAATCAGAAGAATATGAGTATTGGGATGTAATTGGAAATTCGTCAAACATGGATGGATTAAATGTAACTTGGGATAATGGAAATATTACGTTAGACTTTGATATAAGATATAAACCAGATAATTTTACATTAATATTTTTTAATAATCAAACAGAAGTAATCAAGGAAGTTCATCATTATCATGGTGGGGGTTCAAGTACAAGATATATTGACAGAAATGTAACAAAGTATGAATTTATTCCATTTGAAAATAAAACAACAGAGTATATTGATAAGCCAATAGAAACAGAAGATACTTCGAAAATAGAAGATTTAAAAAGAAAATTAAAAAACATTCAATGGATTACAGGAATAATAACCTTGATAATTCTCTTAGGGGTTGGATTAACATTGTGGAAATTGAATAAAACTTCAAAACAATAATTTTATATAATCTTCTTACGTAAAGAATACATGGTAAAACAAATAAGCCCAAAAATTTCATACATAGATTATGGAATTGGATTTTGTGTTCAAGATGGAAAAAAGAGATACATAGAACTAAATAAAAATCTTAAAAAAAAGAAATATAAAAAATTAAGAAAACAAGTTTTAGCTCACGAACTGTTACATTTTAATTCTCCAAATAATCACTTAGATTTTATGATAGATTTTAAGGACTTATTTAATATAAAAAAGAATTGGAATTTATTTAAATTTGGATTAAGCAACCCTAGAACACATATAGCAAGTTTACCTTTTATGTACGACAAACAAGAGAGAAAATGGTGTGCAAATTGGTTTATGGTAATTTTTAATGCAATTTTAGTATCATTGATTGTAGGAGGAATATATTTAATATGAACAAAAAAACAGGAGGAAATTTGATAAGATTGTTAATTCTGATATTCGGAATAGCAATTGGATTTGGATTAGCTTATCTATTAATGTAAAATGGGATTCATAAAAACAATATTAATCTGGATAATAATCATCGCAATACTTTGGGCAGGAATTGGAATTTACATTGGCTATTTCACAGAACCTATGGCAGATATTCCTAGATTTCAAATTGTATTGAATGCACCAGTTCACTTATGGCATATTTTTAAATCGTGGGTAATGAGTATATAAAATGGCAATGATGAGAAATAAGTGGGTACAAAAAGAATTAATGGAAATAATCCTATATCTTTTTATAGGTATAACTATGGTTATAATATTACCTTTACTTGGGGGATTTTCTTTTAAGGGTTTTCAATCTAGCTTAGAATCAGGATTAATTCATATCTCTGATTATCTAGGGGCTTATTTAATTTATGTGTTTTTTATCATTGGTGCTTTAATGTTAATTATTTATCCAATTGTAAATTTATTAATCATAGGAAAAGGAGAACATCCAGCAACACAAGATAATCCAAAATGGTATAGGCTTTTTTCAGTAAGTTTAATATTTAATCCAGAAGACGGAGCATTATGGCATCTTTCAGAATCATTGGGATTTAAGGGAGAGAAAAACTTAATGAGATTTTCAACAAATATTTTTAGGGTAATTATGATTGCAATATTAGCATTCGGGTTATTGGGAATTGTGCAAGTAAATAATCCTGAATTTAATGTAGTTGGTGTTCCAAGCGGGGCAGTAGTTCAACAAATAACTCCAGCCTCAGATATTATCTTCGGGGCTAGTATTCCTAGCTATTCTGAAAATGGAATTTTACTTTTTGTTCTCTTCTTCTTATTAGGAATAGATGCATATCTCTGTTCAAAATTTATTAAAGACCCAAAAATGGCTTTAATAGTTTTCTTTATGATTGCACTTTTAGTAGTATCGGTTCTCATGGGAATTTTGTGGGCGAGTATACATTCAATTGTCTACGGAAACTCCGAGGCTAAAACTTTTGCAACTTTTATCTTTGGAACAATTGGTTCAATTATAACAATTTTGAGTGGAACTTTTATCGGATGGTTAGTCTGGCATTTTTTCAATAATTTCTTCATCAAGCTAACTGAGTTCGTAACATTAAAAGAAGATATAATTTTAATCTCTTTAGTTATTTGGGCAATAGTATTTTTAATTTATGTATCCATTGAATTCTTAGCATATAGACATAGAAAAAAGAAAAGAAGTGGTAGTTCGGATGAATAACAATGAAACCATCTAAATATAATTCTTTTTACCTTTTAAATAAATTTTTTTCAATAAAACAAACATTTTAATAATATCTATACTTATAAAGAATATATAAAAATAAAAGAGGTAACAATGTTAAATACTAAATTTGAAAATTTTAATAAAAAACAATTTATATATCTTATTATTGGGATATGTTTGATTAGTTTTGTTTTTGCAATTCAAATTACAACTTTTGATAATTCTCTAACTTCTGAAAATCTAACATTTACGGGAAATGAAAACATAACAAGAAATATATCAATACCTAAAAATGCTAATGTTACTAGTGCTTTTCTTAATTTGAGTGGGTACAAACTTGGGGGGGATAATTTAAGAGGGGCAGAATATAATTTTAATGATTTTTCACATACTGGGTCATATAGTAGTCTATTTAAGAATTGGTTTAATTTATCAACAATAGGGACAATCTCTAATAATGATTTAAGTAGTTTTAGCGAACAATCAATATATAATATTTCAGCATATGGTGATATGTTAATTTTTAACTATAGTTTATATCATCATGATTGTGCAGATGGAGTGGGTCTTGTTTTAAATTTTGATACATTTACATCTACACTTTATATTTTTAATTATAGTAGTTCCTCATATGAAACTCTAGATACTTTCACACATGCACCTGCTTGTTCTGGTTCAGAGGTTCGTTTTTGTGCTGAAAGATATGTGTCTAAAAATGTTAGTAGTGAAAATTATAAAAAAGGTGGGAAGGTATTGATTAAATATTTAGTAACTGGGGAGGATGATGATATAACTCATGGAACTAAATATGTAACTGGAGGATTAGTTTGTAATGGAATAACTGTTCCAACTGGAAGTATGTTTTATTTGAATAGTTTCAACATATCTTCAAATAGTTCTATAGAAAATCCCTCCATCATTATAAACAATACAAAAATTTGGAATCATACAGGAGAATTTAGTGAAACATTTTCACCAAACAAAACAGACGATTTTTCAGCTACATTAAATGAAGCTTTAAATAATGGAAAATGTAATTGTTCAGGATGCTCTATTTCAGGAACAAACTGTACTATACCTTTAACTTTCCATTCAGACACTCCAGGAATTTTAGAATATTCTGAGATAGATATAAATTATGACCCAATACCATTTGTTTATCTTAAAGAACCAACTAATAACTCTTGGTCTACTTCAACTGAAACATTTATATGTAATGCAACAGATGAAATTAATTTAACAAATGTAACATTATATATTTGGAACTCAACTGGACTTTATAATTCTTCATTATTTGAAAATGTCTCTGGAATAACAAATTCAACAAATTTTACAATAACTTTTCCAAGAACAGACACATACTTTTGGAATTGTTTAGTTTATAATAATGGTTCTTATTCTAATTGGTATGAATCAAATTATACTTTAAATGTTGATATTGATAATCCAATTATAAATTCATTAAGTCCTTCAGATAATTCACATCAAAATACAAAAGAATCAAATTTAACATTTTTTTATACCCCAAGTCATTCAACTCAAGACTTTGATACATGTAAATTATATTCTAATTGGACAGGAACTTGGGAAGCAAATCAAACAAATTCAACATTGATAACGAAGGATGTTCAAAATAATTTTACTTTAAATTTATCAGGTTTAGATGAACAACAATTCAAATGGACAATTTGGTGTAATGTTACTCCTGGAGGTAATGAAGCATTTTCACAATCTGGGAATTACACATTTACAGTAGATACAATTTTTCCAAATCTCTCTCTTGATTATATCTCAACAACAGCAGGAACTCAAACATTTCAATTTAATTCGACAACTCAAGATACTAACCTAGGTTCTTGTAAATATTCAATATACGATTCTTTAGGAGCAATAGATGGATTAAATGAAAATATAACTTTTACTTGTAATACTGAAACTAGTCCAACTACTACTGCTTATGGTACTTTCAATTTAACAATATATTCAATTGACTTAGCAGGTAACGAAAACTCAACAACATTATCTTTTACTACTTCTGCATCTACTGGAGGAATAGTTGGAGGAGGTGGAGGAACTGTAACAACAATTGTAGGTTCACTTTTAGCAACAAATTTTAGTATAACAACATTAAATTTTAAAAATCAAATGGACATCTCTTTGGCAAAGGATTCAGTAAAAGCACGAACCAAAGAATTCTTTATCTCGAATGAAGGTTCAGAACCTATTGAAGTAGAAATAGTTTGTAATACAGAAGAAGTAAATATCTCGTCAAGAAACTTGAGCATTTGCGATTATGTTAGATTTTCAAATACAACGTTCACTGTCTCTCCAAACCTTGAACAAAGAAGCAGAGGAACTTTCGAAATCTTAACACCACCAGATTCAGAAAATGGAGAAGTGTACTATTTTAATATCCTCGCTGTCAGAACAATCGGAGAAGAAACAAGATACTCAAAACTTTCAACATCAGCAAGAGTAAGCAGATTAGCAATACTTTACAAATGGTCTTATTTCCTTTTTCAAGATAACAAATTAAAAGAAGATAAAAAAATGTTTCCAGTTGCACCAATATCTATAATTATCTCTTTATTTTTATTTATCGTAATGTATTTCGCATTTAGAAGATTTAAATATTATACTTCAGGATTTTTCCTTTCGATAGGAGCTTTTATATTATCATTTATATTATTATTGATGATATTGTAAAAATATTGTAAAAAAGACGAGAAAGAAAAAATTAAAGAAAAAACAAACATTTAATAAATACAAACCCTTTAAGGAATATAATGAAAAAAAAGATGAAATTAAAAAAATATTTAATTCAATGGATAGGTGAAAATAACAAAGATAGATTAGGATTACTTTTAGGATATTTAGGATGTGGATTAATGACTTTAGATGCAATAACTGGATGGAATGTTTCAAATTCAATAATAAATTTTATGTCAGGAGTTTACATTTAAATGAAAAAGAATAAACAATTAACAAAGGTATATACTCTTTTAACACTAAGAATAGGAGCAAAAGATGTGTAAATTTAAAAAAGATTGTAAAAACTATGATAAAGATTCAGACACTTGTAATTTTTGCCCAGAAATAGATAATAATTGCGGTAAATTTAGGGAGTTTGAAAATGAAAAATAAATTTAAATTCTTATTTGGAATTATGTTTTTATTTATCTTAGTGGGAAGCTTAAATATTGTTAGTGCAACTCCTTTAATAAGCTTTGAAGACCCAACACCTGCAAATGCATCTTTTTCTACTGATGAAGTGATTATTAATCTTTCTATAACTGAATCAAATTTAAAAGAAGTTATTTGGAATTGGGAAGGAACTAATTATAGTATGTTTGGAGATTATTTTGTTTTACTAATGAATATGAATAATAATTCTAATCTTGGTGAGAATGATACTCATCTTGTTGATTCTTCAGGTTATAGTAATAATGGAACTGTTATAGAAAAAGCATACCCTACGCCTTCAGGAAAGTATGAAGGTGGATTTGAATTTCATGGAAATTACTCTGCTCTTTCTGTTCCAGCTGGAGACCAATATACAATTGATTTAGGAAATCCAACAGATTTACAATTCAATGAAAATACTTCTTTTAGTATGGGAGTATGGATAAAAAAATATGTTAATGCAGGAGGAATTGTTCATGGGGTTATGGGAAGAGAATTTACTTATGCTATTGATTTAAGTGGGGCTAATGAAATAAGGTTTGGAGTAAGAGGAGCAGGAACAACAGTAATTGGTTCTAATATAAATGATGAACAATGGTATTTTGTTGTTGGAACTTATAATAATAATACAAATGATATTTCTTTATATGTTGACGGAGTAGAAATAGATACTATTGATGCTGAAGATACTTTTGGAAGTGCAACAGCAAAATTTTATATTGGAGATGGTGAATCAACTAATGCTCCTATTTTAGGAGGAAATAATGAGGCTTTAAATGCCACACTTGATGAGGCTTTTGTAACAAATACTACTCTAACTGCAGAACAAATTTCAGAAATGTATCTCGCTAATTTTAAAAAATATGCTCCAAGTGAATATACCTTATTAATAAACAAAAGTATTTTAAATGAATCCTTAAAATATTTTTATCAAGGATTTGCAACTGATAGTTCCGATGTTCAAAATTTAACAAATTTAAGATGGTGGGGAGATGTTATTCCACCAACTTTATCTCTTTTTTCTCCATCTACTGATTCTTATTATAATCAATTAGCTTTTAATGTAAGTTATAATACTTCTGATTCTAACTTATTAAGTTGTAGAATAGACACAGGAGAAGATTTGCCAAATAGCAACAGACTTTATACTTGTAATCAAGATAGTTGGGTATTTTTAACTTGCGATGGGTCGGTTTATACTTGTAATAGAAATATAACTGTAACAGTAACAGATATGGCTGGAAACTCAGTATCTAATTTCACTACTTTAACATTAACAAGCCAGAACATTGGTTCTACAAATAGTCAAGAAGCAAGACAATCTTGGCTAAGATTTGCTTTAAGTTATTTAATGAATTATATAAAACTTGAACAAAATGACCCTTTAGATATGGGAGATTTTGAGACAGAAACTGAATATACTTGGAGTGGAGGAGCTCAGGCAGGAGAGTCTTTGACAAGAATTACTAATGATTGTAAAAGTGGAAGTGGTTGTTTACAAATGGTTTATAATCTTTCAAATCAAGTTTATAGAATTTTGTATAAAGATACGCCTGGAAGAGATTTTGATGGAAGTAATCACACTGGAATTGGATTATGGGTGAAAGGAAATGGATTATCTGACAATTATTTAACTATTAAATTGGAAACTGCTGAAAGTGGAACTGCTCAAGAAAATGCTGGAGTTTCAACTTCAACAGCTTATGATTCAAATTATCGTTTTTACTTAAATAACTCAGAGTGGAAATATTTCTACTTTGACTTTGCTTGGTTTTACAATAAATCAGACGCTTCAACAACAATGCCTCGTTCTGAATATTCTAAAATTACAAGAATATTATTTGTTGTTTATAATTCAAGTTCAGAAAATTTGGGAAATGTAACTTTTGACCAAATTGAAATAGTAGATTTTGATAAAGGAAGTCTTTATAGACAATTAAACACGACAGACAATAAAAGAAATTCAAGATATCAAGAAGGAGTTTACAATCTTGCTTATCACTATAAATCTAATTTAACAGGTTATGAAAATAATAGTGCAATAAAAGATGCAATGTTATCAATGATGGATTGGTTATCTATACATCAATATGAAGATGGTGGTTGGCAAGAATATGCAACTAACCAAATGTATTCAACACCAGCATCAACAGGATTTGTTGGAATATCTTTTATGAAAACTTTGAATTTAATAAAGAATGATGATATTTTAAATACTTATGTTAATATTTATTCTCATAGAAATATAACAAATAGAACAAGAGGAAATTTATATAATGAAACAGCAGAAATAATGGCTAATTATACTATTAATTGGATTTTTCCAACTTCTTG
>Ga0075116_10000244_pt1 | contig 25689 bp, 36 predicted proteins | sample AntAceMetag02UKC_FD_69786 | JGI IMG/M metagenome (GOLD analysis project Ga0075116, IMG submission 69786) | Saline lake microbial communities from Ace Lake, Antarctica- Antarctic Ace Lake Metagenome 02UKC | ecosystem: Environmental > Aquatic > Non-marine Saline and Alkaline > Saline | place...
TGGAGTATCTTTACCTACGTATTCACCTATAGTATTAAAATTGAAGAAATCTATAGCCATATCATAGATAGTTTTACAGAGCCATCCTCTTCATACTCTTTAGTCATTTTTTCAATGAGCGCTTCTTGGTCATGTACTACACAAGCAATTTCGCCGAAAGATAAAACCCCAACAATAGAATCTTCATATCCAGTATGATATCGCAATTTTCCATAAATAGGATGGTCAAGGAGTTGCTCAGATGTAAATTTAGTTAGAATATGTGCATTCGCAGGAAATTCAACATCTCCATTCTCGTCAATTAAACATCCAGCCAACTTTTCTTTTTCGTAGAGAGGAGAGATTATTCTTCCATCAGAACCCTCAAAAAGTTCAATATATCCTAATAATGCTCCATCAGCATTTTCAATAAACTGAGCATCTTCACAATACTCTTCAATTTCTTGTCGTACTTTTTCCATATCTTGTATTTTTAACAAAGATACAGCTTTTGTATAAATAAAACAAGGATGAGTTCGAAAACTCATCCTTGTAGAGTAGGAAATTAAAAAATTCAACGAGACCGATACTCGTTTTACAATTTAATTATACTAGTATCTACGTAGAAGCTTACAATTTGTTACACTTTTAAATCAATTAATTGAAAACCGACGAAATTTCACTTTTTTCGATATATTTATAAAAAAAAATGTAAGGTTTTAATTATGGACCCAAAAGAACTTGAAAAATATGTACTTCTAAAAGCTCGTCAATTTATGAATGAGAACAAGGAAAACAAAGTTAAGAAACAGCCTCCTACAAAGTCTGAGACAAAAGGGGTGGAAATGGCTAAAAAAATAGTAGTACCAAAACAAATTCGTCAACTCGCCGAAGAAATGAAAAGGCTAAATAAGACGATTGACCTTAGAAATCCATTAATCAACCCTAGCGGAGAAGATATTATTAACAATATCTTAGATGAAAACACTAAGAAAAAAGAAAAACCACTCGTACATGAATCTACAAAAAACAGGATGAAACAACTGCTTGACTACGAGATTCCGAATGACGAAAAAAGATAAAACAAAACCGCGACCAAAAATCGCGGTTTTTTATTGTCCCTAAACAAAATTTCAGTTTTTTGAGATATTTATAAAAAAATGTTTTCATGAGTCACCACAAAGAAGGAATAGAAAAAGAAATGAGGGGCGTTGGCCAAGCTGTCGGAAGACAAGCAGCTAATAGAAAAGGAACATATAATAAATATTTTTCTGGTATGAAAACTCCCCCTATTATAAGAAGGTATTTCAAAGAAGGAGAGAGTGTTATTCCAGCAGATATTGATATTAGCGTTGCAGAATTCAAAGACGAACTAAATCAAGAAGTCTGGAACGGTGAAAAGTTAAAACCAGAAATCCGATACAATCTTCTCAAAATAGTTAAGAAGTTTTATGAATTTTTAAATTTGGAAGTCCCAGTAAAAGATATTATCTTTACAGGAAGTTTGGCAAATTATAATTGGCATCCAGAAAGCGATGTTGATTTGCACCTTATTTTAAACACTGAGGCGCTTGGGTTGCCACTTGAATTCGTAGAAGAATATTTAATAGCTAAGAAAACTATTTGGAACGATAGACACGATATTAAAATCAAAGGATTTGAAGTTGAGCTATATGCTAAAGACGAAGAAGCTATTAGACCTTATAAAGGTATTTATAGTGTAGCTAGAGATAAATGGATTCAAGAACCTAAAGAATATAAGTTCGAAATAGATGAAGAGGCTATTAAAGAGAAAGCCGCTTTCCTTATGAAACAAATTGAAGATATAGAAAAAATTACTGATAGAGATGACCAACTTGAGCTTGCTGATAAGGTAATGCAAAAAATTAAAAAACTTAGAAAAATTGGTCTTGGAGAGTTTGGAGCTGGAGAATTTTCTAATGAAAATTTGGCATTTAAAGCTCTTAGAAGAAATGGTTATCTTGATAGATTGTCTGTTTTAAAAAGAGATTCATATGATAAAGCTATGTCTATAGATGAAATGTTAACAGAAACGGCGGAAGATAGACCTCATTCTTATGGATGCCTTATGTTAGAATATCCTATCCAAAATTGGGATAAAGTAGGGAAATTTATTGATACTAATGATTTATATAAAGACCAGGATGGATTTGTTAAGAAAACAAACCCTCATGTAATTGTATTGCACGGATTTCATGACGACGTTAACTTAGATTCAATTCAAGAAGCATTATACCAAACTAATCCAACCGCAGCTCCAATAGAAATTCATGTTGATGATGTTTCATGTTTTGAGGGTAAAGATTACGATGTAGTTAAATTTTCTGTTATTTCCCCACAACTTACAGAATTAAATGAAGCTTTGGCTAAATTGCCCCATACTAGTGATTTTCCTGAATATAAACCTCATATAACATTAGCATATGTAAAACCTGGTAAAGGAAAAAAATATGCAAAGAAATTGAAAAACGGTATGAAGTTTAACAGTAACAATTTTAAATTTAAATCTGCAAATGGAGATAAAAAGACATTTAAAATGTCAAGACCTAGAAATCAAATACACGTTGAAGATGGTATTGAAACTTTAACTCCAGAGAAATTAGAAATGATTCAAAAATTTGTTAATTTTGTTGCAAATAAACTTGAACTTGAAAAAGGTGTTGTTCTTTATCTACATAAAGGTAGAGATGAATATATTGAAACTACTGCTTCATATGCCCCAGGGGAAAATTCTAATCATGTCAAAATAGACGGTAGAGCCCTTGTGGATGTACTAAGAAGTATAGGACACGAACTTACTCATAATAGACAACGAGAAATCGGGTCTTTTGATGCGGGTGATGCTGTTCAAAATATTGGTGGTTGGATTGAAGACGAGGCCAATGCTAAAGCTGGCATAATGATAAAAGATTTTGCTAAAAACTACGGAAACGATTTAATTTACGAATTATAATAAAAAGCCAGGATTTCTCCTGGCTTTCTTTTTATCCTATATTAAAATCATTAATAATTTGAGCTATTTTATCTGTAAACAATCCAATATCTGGGTCTAAGTTAGTAACCACTCTAGAAAAATTCTTGTAATCATCCAGCGCAATTTCTGATATATGATTTAAATCTCTAGTAGAATTTGCTCGAACATTCATTGGGTCACCCTCAAGCCTAATTACAACACCGCCCTGCTTTAGAATGTAATCTGCCTCATTTGGAAATCTAGCATCAGCAATAACCATAATATGGTCACGTTTAAGACATCCTTCTCCGTGTGTAGCAAATAGACTCTTAACCCAAACATCGTAGTCGAAACCTTCGCGCATGGCCTCAGTACCCATTACTTGTAAACACTCTCCAATTGTTTTATCCCAAAGAGGTAAATGTGTATTTTTTTGCTCGTGTGTATACGTATAGATTTTATTATAGAAAGGGTGAGTTAAAATTTCCGACATTTCAAAACCAGTAATCAACTGAACGTTTTCTCTCAACTTGTCTGCAAATGCATATTTTTCAACTTTGAGTTCTGCAACTTTGAATTCTGTAGTGTTCACATTAATATCTGCTATACGATTATTTTCTCGGAAATTTATTATTTTTGCCAATTCCTCAGCAAATGTATCTTTCCCAGAACCAATCTTTCCTGATATCCCAATAATTTTCACTTTTTTCATACTTATGTTTTTAAAATTCTATATCATTAAAAATTAAAGGTAACTCTTCTTGGAGCTTTGCTAATAGTGGGCGCATCAATTCTAACATTTGTGGATGAGCAAATTTAGATGTTCTTTGACGGAAGATTTCTCTCCATTGTCTTAAATTTGCAGTTATTACAATAGATGTTTTCAGACCGATTGGCAATAAATTTCTTGCAAATTGAGCTTCAATTCCCATATCAGTAAGCTCTTGATACTTTTTTTGAGAATACTCCCATGAATCTGCAAATATCCCAAGAGCTTTAGTTACTTCCTCAGGAGTTAAAGGGCGTTTTGTTTTCTCTTTTGTATGTTCTCCTTTAGGAAGAGGAATTTTGCCATATTCTTCAAGAGACGGTCTTAAATCAATACAATTAATTTCGTTATCAAACTTGTTTAAAGAATAATTACAAAACCTTGTACTTTCTTGCGCAAAAGAAGATATGCGGTGCCTAACTAATTCATGAGAAAACCCTCTATTAGAAGTAAACAGGACACTAATAGAAGAATGTTCAATTACTGACTCATGTCCCTTATCTAAAATCATTTTAACAAAATCGGGTGCTGAGCCCTCTGTAATTCTATGAGTAGATTGATAACACTGTCTTCCACAATTTTCTATATGTTTAAACATTTCGTCCGAGTTTATTTCTGTCAATATCTCGTAACCTGGGTTAATTAATTTCATATGATTTTTTTAAGATTATTTTTCTAATTCTTTTCTTTCGTTGTTTAGGTCGCGATTGATAGCTCGCTCTTCTGAAAACTTTGCCCCTTGATATCTTTCAAGTAGTTTGTTAATATTTTTAGTAAGGAGTTGATTAAAATCAATGTCAAACTCTCTAAGTAAAATAGCTACATACCACATAAGGTCTCCCAATTCTTCTTGCACATGAACTTTATCATATTCAATGCCTTCAAATTTATTTTTCATAGCAATTTCAACAAGTTCACCTGCCTCAGTGCAAATGCCAACAACGCCGTGTAATACTTTTTCTGCTGGGTCTCCTTTGTGAAATTTTAGAGGGTCTCGGAACATATCTAATTGCACAGCTGGGTCAACTGGCTTTCCATAAAATTTCCTTTTCTTTGTAACATCTAATTTGTTACAGGCGTCAAATACGCCGTTTAAAGTTTTGTAAAGTTCGATTTCCTGAGGGTCTTTCTCGGAGTATCTATATTTTGCAGATAAAGTCTTTTCACTCTCTACAAGATACTGCTCGACCGAAAGATTTTCGGTGAATTTTTCCATAATGTGTTTCCAATTTTGTGTTTAAATACTTAAAAGCAAAATTAGCATTTTACATTTAGAAAAACAAATTATTTTATATGAAATTTTTTAATAAGATATGACCTTCTAATTTTTTTTCCAACAAGCTTTTCCAACTCATCTTTTTTATTAGAAAGGTAATCAATATCTTTTTTTAACATTGCTGCTTTCTTAAAATATTCATCTGCTGCATGGTCATTCATTTTTTGTCTAATGTTTCCTATTACAACGTCAAGTCTCCCAATCATTTTAGGTTGTATTTCTATCATCCCTCTTTCATATATATTATAATCTTGTTTGACTAAATATGACGCTATCAAAAGTTTATCATAGCTTATATTGTTTTCACTTTCAATAGTTATTCTCTCACCTAATTTTAAATGGTTTTTTATTTCCATAAAATCATACACAAGTGTAAAAGATTTTATTTCTCTTTCTCCTATTTCATTTAGTTGTTCAGGACCTACATATACAAAGCTTCCGCTGTTTTGTATCGGTACAAATTTTAACAAATCTTTAAATGTTTGACAAGATTTAAATAGGATTTTATTTGGATTGCTCTGATTTTTTACTCGAATAAAATCCATTTTAATTGGTCTAATATTTTGTCTTTTGTTGCTTCTTTCTTTATTTTCTATATCTCCTGCAAAGGAAACAAATAATTTAGCTTTGGAAACAAATTTAGCATCCAAAAACAAGTAGAAATAAAATGTTATTCGCTCTCCAAAATCTGGCACTTTATTTTTAGGTTTTTTAAAACTTTTAAAATAACTACCATCCTGGATGGGAAACTCTCTGTATAACTCCTCCTGGTCAAGTTCTATTTGGCCTTCCTTCATATGTTCAAATGTATTTTTTATTGTTACTTCCAATGTTTCATTATATTTCATACCTTTCTTTTCCAAATTTTTCCTAAGTGCTTTAACATTTAAAGCTGGGAAATCTGGGTCTTCGGAAGATACAAATGTTAATGCATCTGACTGAATATACCCAAGGTCCTGAATTGCATATATTGCTTTTTCGTACTCTTCGTCATTTAAAACCGTTTCATCTAATATATCCTTGTTATTTCTAGTAACAAATATAATAGGTCTTTTGTTTTCATTAAACGGGTTTTCTAGTATACAAAAATCTAATTTTATTTTTTCCATGCTAGGTTTTGTCTTTATATATAAATATAGAAAAAGAGTAAAATAAAAAAAACAGTTTTTTGAGATATTTATAAGAAAGTTGATACTATTATGCAAAAAATTAAAAATGAAGAGAATTTAAGAATGTACGTTCGTGAATTTTTAACGAAAACAAGCGGAGGCGGTTCTGGACTTGTGAAGGGGAAAACAAAAGGGTTTGATGTTAAAAGTGAATCTTTTTTAGATTTGCATAATGCTATAAAAAAAGGCGACCATACCAACCCTGATAAAAAAGCTCGTGTTGAAGAATTAATACGTAAAGTTAAGGCTGATTTGGCTTCATTACGAGACGATATGGGAAAAGTTAGAAATAGCTAGGGTTTATATACAATAAGATTTGGATGATAATTTAAGATTTCACTCCAATTTGATTCGCTGAGTTTGCAAAGATTACACTCATTAATATATTTATCTGGGTGTGTAATTAATAATTTTGTCCATCCAAGAGCAGATAATTCTGTGTGATAGTCTCTTTCATCTATTAAGTAGGTATAATCTGGCTCTTCATATTCTGATACGAGTATTACAGAATAATATATATCAGACTCTCTAAACACATTAAAATCGCAGTGCTTGAGCATTTCTTCATTATAACTGAGAATGTGAGCCCATCGATTAGCAGAAAGTTTAGATATATCAAATAAATCCAAATATTTTGTACACGTTTCAATTAATATTTCAGCTATATGATATTCCTTAAGTGTTTCAAGGTTAATCTCAGCCATCGTTTTTTCTTTAAAATTTTGTGCCTGCAAGATGGCAAAATTCTCCTTGCCAGTAAAATCATGTTTTTTAATATCTATCTTACTTATAAGTTCTTCTTTGTTTGACGTTAAAAGTGCCAGCGCATCCAATTTACTTTGTTCTTTTTCTCCAATTTTAAAAAGGTCATAAAAACTAGCATCCATAATTAATAAATGTCTTATATTTATTGCCCTAAAGTCATATTTATCCAATTCAATATAATCTAGAAATTTTCTGTTTCTCCCAATTATTCTAACTATCTGCTCTTTAGTTAAAGAGGGAACATGAATATATGGAAGTAAATCATCGTCGTCTAAATGTCTATCTTCTATAAAATCATAATTTAAAAACTTTGCAGCATATTTCAATTCTTTATGTGAAAATGTCCATGGGTCTACTACAAATGCGCGTGTGAGCAAACCCGCTGCCATCTTAGAGAGCAGTTTTTTAACAATCGCTGTTGATTTTTCCATAGTAAAATATTATATTTAAACAATATGAAGTCTAACAATAAATATAAAGACAAAATAAATATAATTTATAATGAGAAGACTGGTCACAGGGAAGGTTTTATTTATGAAACAAAAAATGTAAAAGAAAGAGGTTATTTTGATAAGAGCAATAGGATTGATTTCCTTTTAAAAAAAAATAAAAGAACACGTGGAACTATTGGTAAAACATTTTTTTACTATAAAGATTTTGAAATTGCCCCAACAAGTAATATCTTTGGAAATATTTTAGAGTCTTCTATGAAATATAATTTTGCAATAGAACTAGATGAACATAAAAATAGGAAACTGTTTTTTAATATATCAAACATTAAATTAAAACAAATAAAAAAAATTAATTATGGCAGAAAAGAAAACAAATAAAAAAAAGGAAATTTCAATAGACCTTGATAATTTAACAAGGAACGTATATAATAAAATTGCCCTTTGGACACAGGAAGATGGCACTGATGACCAAAAATCTCAAGGATTATTACTTGTATCAAGAGAGGTGATTGAAACTATTATTAGCGAGATGTTTAATAATCTTGACGGGGTTACTACAAGGGTGGATACTGTTGCTGCTAAAGATTTTTATAATAAAAAGAATAAAGGATTTTTCAATAAAATGTTTAAATAAAAAAAGCGCCGTATAGCGCTCTTTTGTTATTCTTCATTTACAGGTTGTTCCTCCTCAGGTTCAACCCCATCTTTCATTGTATATAAGTCACGATTCTTTCCATCATCGCCAAGCCCATCGTTGTCAAATTCAACTTTCTTAAATTCAGCTTCTTCAATTACTTCTTTTTGCTTATTTTTTTCTTGTGATTCTTTTATAATAAGTTTTTTTGATAATTTAAAATGTTCATTACACAATTGTTTTTTGTCTGTCTTTTCTTTAATACCACACAACTCCTTGTATCTATTTGATATGGACTCGTTAATTTCTTCTTTAACGTCGATTTCGTCTTCATTCTCTTCTTTTTCTTCCCCTTCGCTTTCGGGTTCTTCTTTGTTAGACTCGCCTTGTTTTTCCATTTTATCCAACCTTGTGTAATAATCTGCAAACTCATTAAGATGTTTAATCATAATTTTAAATGTTGCCGCTGGGTCATCATCAGTCACATTGGTTTCGGGACTAACACTTCCGTGTTCCAATTCAACCGACATCCCCTTAACCATTTCGCTCATGTGATACTTATCAGTATCAACACCTATTTTTACACCAATGGCTTTGATTAATTTTTCGGCATATTCATTGTCGTTTTTAAGAGCCATAATTACAAGTTTAAATTCACCTATAAATATGCAAAAGAAAATAAAATTTTAAAAGCGTATTAGTCCATAGCTTACTCCGACACCAACATTTAACCCATGCGACATTCCACCACCTTTTCCAAATTCTAATCCGTAGCCAATATAAGGCCCTATAGCAATTCTCTTCTTTTTTCCGATGTCTTTGTCACGTTCTTTAAGAAAACCTGTTAAATCAGCTCCCTGGATGTCTGTAATTGATATTTTAGAGCTGGATGGTGTTATAAATATTCTATCTATGCCATCTTTGTCTTTTCGAACTCCAGTCGTCAATCCAAATTGAATTTTAGTATCACTAAAAACTGTGTTTCCTGGAAATAATCTAAGTCCCATTTTTTCTTCTGGGGTCATATATGGAAACGCTGTAAATTGACTTTCTCCAATAACGGTTAAAACACTATCGTTTGATAGATAATTAAACTTGAGTGCATACTCATCATTTGCAAGGTCTGCTATTTGATTTTGCACCGAGCCTGTGTCTCTGTAAACAATTTGTTGTTGTACAATGTATTTTATTTCCCCAGACTCAGCTTTTATTGCATCATATAAAAGAGGAAAATGTTGTTTTACCTCCTCTATTGACATCTCTGCTACTGGTTTTTGATAACTTGCATCACCGTTATTGTTGACATACTCAGACAAGTTTTCAGTTAACGCTGCCAAGTTTTGCGTATTTCGCTGTTGCTCTGCTTCCGCTTCTTTTTTGAGTGTAGCATTTTTATTACACTCGTTAAATAAGAGCATAATTATAATTATCATTACAACAGCAACAATAGCTCTTCTATATTTCCATAGCACTTGGAAAACTCCTGCTATATTCATAATTTACTATTTTATAAATTCCTACTCTTGACCTGGAACTCTAGGTGACGGTGGTTCCTGAGATTTTTGATTTGTTGGCGGTTGTGATGGTGTTTCTGGTTGACCTGCTGTTTTTGGTGCAAACGCTTGCATAGCTAAATATACTGCTCCAGCTTCTTCAAGAGAATATACTTGTTTTGCGTATGCTTTTTTAACGCCTTCGATTAAAATACTTAAAGCTTCTTGTTGATTCATAATTTTTATTTTAAAGTTTCATTAAATCTAACAAATCAATAAATTAAAATCAATAGTTTTTAAAAATATTTATGATATATATTGTAGATTTAAAAATTCCTGGAGTTCTCTGTTTTCATTATCATAATCACAAACATAAAGAGCAAACTCTACAATAAGCTTTCTAAGTTCTTTGTGAGGCTCTTTGTTATTAAACCCATATTGTTGCAATACGCGTCCGCTAGAAGCATCAAATTCAATAGTTACTTGGGGAATATTCTTTATATCTCGAAGTGAAATTATTATAGAACGGCCTTTTTTTACCCGAGTTTTATAGTGACCGCCGCTTACACAGTGAGATAAGGCTGTTGCTTCATAATCTAAATCTTTATGGTCAAGTAGATAAAAGAAATGTGCCTGGTCTGCACATTTGAATAGTATTTTCTCGTCATTTATATCAGGTATTTCTATGTCAGAGATATTGAATCTCTCTATCATTTCTTTATGCCACAATTTTTGAGCATCCAGAGCACTCTCAAGGTTATATTTAAATAAATCTGCATTAGTAGATAAAACCCAGTCTTTTATAAGTCTAAGCTCTCTATCTTTATCTAGCACATCCAAATCTTTTTTTGCCTCCTTGGCAATCCAAACATCTAGTTTGTGTTTTCGCTTTTCAGATTTTCGCGCATCTTTGTTTTCATCAACACCTCTAAATCCAAGAGAAATTCCTATTAAACCTATTTTTTTAATAATATATAATACCTCTTCCTCTGATAAATATTCCTTCTTAGAACTTCTAATGTCAGGCAGAAAAATTTTCTTAATATATTGTTCTCTTTCTGTTAACATTAATTTTCTAATATTAGAGTTAGTAAAATTTCTTTTCCTCCAGGAAGGTCTTCTACTGTATATGACCCAAAACGCGTGCTGGGGTCTTCAAACTTCACGCCGTTCATTTTATGAGTTTTTTTAAATGAATATGTTTGGTCTAGTTCATTTAATTTAAAATCTTTCACTGTATAGCATCTCATCAACACTCTAAGTTTGTGTTGGAAAGTAGTGAGAATTCTTTTATCAAACTCTCTCTTATTCAATTTAAACGGCTTGCTAATCATTATTTTTTCTTTTTACCCCCTTTTTTAGGACCTCTTTTCTTAGGTCTACCAACTTTTTTCTTATAATAAGATTTTTTCCTAGACTTTTCTTTTACAGTCTCCTCTTTATACTCTTCTACTTCTTTAATTGCATTATCTAATATAGAAATGGAGTTAATTGGATGGTCTATTTGTCCAAAAAAATCTGTTGGATTATCCGTAATATGTTTGAGTTGTTTTTGCATTTGTTCCTGCGCCTCTTTTGAGAAAACACGTCTATTTTCATTAGGAATATCGGTAAAATTTATTAACACGCCCATTAGCACAGGAAGCTCTGTCTTTGATTTTTCGATGAAGCCTACAATCTTATAGTCGTCCTGTTCTTTTTGTGGAACGTCTTTTAAAGACTCTACGTCCTCTGGACTATACCCGCAATAATATTCTAAATAAGAGGGCTTCCTCGTATTTCTTGTAATTTTAATTACACCCTTTTTTTCAAAAATCCTAAGAGAAAATGTCATCTCATTGGTTTCTGCGTATGTAACTTGACCTGGAAACATATCTAATTGGATGTTATCTCCAACCATATCTTTCATGAAAATTCTTATAGGAACCTCATTTTCTTCTTTAAAATATACTATTTTCATCAAATTTATATTTATTTCTTTAATAAAGATAAAAAAAAATCCACCAAATTGGTAGATTTTTTTTATTTATTAAGTATTTAGGCTATTTATCACCAATACTTTTTGTTTTTTTACCATAAATACTAAAATCTAAAACCTCTTTCTTTTCAGAGTTGTTTTCATTTAGTTTGAATTTTGGATTCAGAACTAACTTTCCAGTATATTGGTCAATGATATATGCTTTATTTTCATTAAGGGCGCTTTTTTTAAACCCATGAACAACAATTCCAGTAGAGTCTTTTGGGACATCTACCACATCTTCTTCACACCCGCATACTGGCGTTGATGTCATACTTGTTTCTGAGTTTTGACCCTCAAACTCTTTATTGTTTTCAACTTCACCCTCTTCTCTTGTAACGGTGTTTGTTTTTTCATCTTGAACAATTGCGATAACGCCACCCTCTGCAATGGTATCAAAAGATTTTTTCCCAATCAATTGTCTCCATCTTTCATTAAGTTGTTTTTGAGTTGGTTTTTCATCCTCGATATATCTCTTAGATACATCACCTGTAGAAGACGCCGCAGGAGTTGGACGCCTTACTCTAGTAAAAACTTCTTTTAAAGTTTCTTTTTCTTCTTTTTCTTTTTTCTCAAGTTTGCTAAGATTTCCGTGTCCAGTTTGATTTAACTCTTCTTTTGAATTAGGTGGAGCGTCTGGAGTATTAGGACCTCCTACCGCGCCCATAACATAATTATGTTTCATCCCTTTAGGAACATTTAAATTTTGCTGTCCTGGTTCCATTGGAACAACAGTCCATCCAGAATTTGCATTTTCCTTGATTGATTGAGCTCTACCTTTTTGAGCTTGCCCGTAAGGAGTTCTATCAAATTTTTCTTGAAGACTTGGTGCGTATTCTTTTTTAGGATGATTGTTTTCATCTGCAACCACATTGGGATAACCATCATCAACCTTTTCTTTGCTGTCTTCTGATTTGAATGCCTTTTTGTCTGCATACATATAATCGCCAGCTTCTGTTTCTGGCCTACTATTTACAGGGTCTCCGTCAGTACCACCTCCAATTACAGCTGCACCTCCTGGAGTAGTTGTGGTTATTTCATCAACTTTTTCATCGTCTTCTTTATCATCTTCCTCGGACATTCCAAGTAACATTTTCTTATCAGTTGGTTCTCCAGTTGAAGTGTCTGGTGTCCCATCAGCTTCAATATCATCAGCATCAACATCATCTGTTGCTCTGGATTCATTTATTTTTTTAGAAATATCTTCACCTGTACCGTTAACTATTTCAGCTAGGCTCATAGTGAATTTTTTATTTTTCATTTCTTGAACGATTGAGTCTGTCATTTTCTTTTCTGTTTTATCTTGGATGCCTATTTTTGAACCTGTTATGTATTTAACTTCTGTTTCTGCTAGTTCTGAGAAAAATTCTCTCAATTCTTTCTCAAACTTTTTGCTATCTGCAATGTTTGAAAAGGTTCTCTTAGCATTTAATTTATCTGGAGAATAAGTAGGACCATCTGACTTCGGGAAAAATGAAGCAGCTTCGGTATTCTTATACGTAATATGCAAATTCTTACCCTCAAGGTCTAGTTGTAGGTCGTTGATTAATCTTTTTGCACCCTCTACAATTTGTTTTTGAAAATATGCCACAGGTGTAACTCCAGCTGGGTTAGCTTTTTTTGTTTTAGCAATCTTAAGGTTTATTTTTTGTTCCTGAGTACCTTTTCCAGCTTCCAGCGGCTCATTACTGTCATCATAGTCCGCTGCTATCATACATAAATAACCATCTTTCTCCTCGTATCCAGCCTTTTTAAAAGCTTTGATAGTTTCATCTTTCAATAGCCTTTCTGTGATTTCTCCAGCCATCTTCATTATTTTCTGACGCTCTGCAAATTCAGGAGTTTGCTTTACAGTATCTTTAGGATATTCTTTGCCTTTTTCCATGTTCTAAAAAGATTTTTCTATAAATATCTAAAAAAAAGGTTTTTATTTATTTTGTAACAAAAAAGCCACGTCTTTCGACGCGGCCTTAAACTAAGGGATTAAACCCTTTTTTTTCCATACTACCCAAACGTCCCGTTCCCTAATGGGGAATCCAGGATTATCTAAGTAAAGACCATTATCATAAAAATACCCAGAAAACCTTTTTTTAGTCACTGGCTCTTTAATTTCGACCATGTATTTTTCATCGTAAACATTTTGGTTGTCAACATATTCTCCTGTTCCTCTTTGATACATGATTGGTTTATATACAGCTTTTGCATACATCCAAAATCGTATGTTCCAAGAAAGATTTTTTTTATAAAATCTCCAACGAGAATATTTCCACCATTTTTTAAACATTATCCTATTGTAACAGGTGAAGAAATAATCCATACTAGAAAAACAGCCATCATCAAAAGAGCAACCATAATAAACCCAAATGTAAGATTTGTTACAAACCTACTATATAACGTTCCCTCTTCAAAATTTTGACTCTTTTTAGTACTAAGCCAATCAGACACCATAACTCTACCTACTAATATTTCAGCAAGAACTAAGATTCCTAATAATATTTTTAATAATATAACCATCATTACTTTTCTTTTTTATCTTTATTCTTAGATTTTAACATCTCTAGATTTATTTGCCGATGATAATATTCACTTGCAGCCTCTAAAGATAATTCTTCTTGGGCAATTTTATGAAAGAGTAAGTATGCTCTCTCCACCCTTTCATCCTCAGCAATAGATTTATCTTCTATTATTTTGTCGATAGAATGATAAAGAAGCTCTCTCTTTTCTTTAAATTTTGCAAAAAGAAATTTGTAAAAGTTTTTATCCATACTTATTAACTTTCGTATACTTCATCTGCATCTGCATCTATTTGTTCGATTTGGTCTTGAGCATCTGGCGGGTTTTTACGGGCTTCTTTTTCTCTTTCGATAATACCTGTTATTGATAATGCTACTTTTTCCACACTTCTCAATACTTTATCTGGTTGATAAAACCATAAGTTATCGGTATACTCTCTAGCATCTGCTTGCTCTTTCTTTTCACCGCCAGCTTTCACTCCGCAAAGTAACCTGTCTAATTGAATCACTTTATCTTCGATTTCAAGCTCTTTCCACATTTGATAATAAACAATTAATATGTAATCAATCTCATCATTTACAAGTTTATCAAATTCGCTTCTTACAATTAAATCTCCTATTGCAAATTTACCTCCTACCTTCTTAGGCTTTGTAGTGTAGAAACATCTAATTCTACCAGGCTCAATATCCGAGTTATGTTCGGCATTTGCCTTAATGTAATTAGTTATTTCCAGAAGTTCCTCGTTGGCCTCCATGTATTTTCCAGCACCAAGGAAAGTTGTTTCTTTTTTGTCTTTATCTCCAATATCCAGTTGGATTGTTGGAGTTATTGCTTTTTTAGCAAGTTCTACGTATCTCTGTGTACTCATAATCTATATAAATTTGAAGTTTATAATTTACTCCAAAAGTATAAAATTTTTTTGTAAAAAACAATATTATTTGTGAATTCTTGTCTTGGTTGGGTCCATCATGGTAATATCCATACTTCCCATTCCTTTGTTTTTGCCAGCTCCTCCACCGATGCGAAGTCTTTCTTTTGTTTTGAGATTTGATTTATGTTTTGCACCAAGTTTTTCCCCTACCCAGTTTTGACAAGGGTCTCCTCCGTGTAAATTCCAAGCTAATATGGTAGGAGATTTCAGCATTTCCTCCTCAGACCCTTTTTGCTGTGGAAGAATTCCTAATTTCTTTCTCTCTTCGGCTATATTATTTTTATTGTTCTCAAAAAAAGCATATAGTCTTTTCATCTCAGGAAACGATTGTGGAACAACTTGTATTAAATCTTCTACTTTTCTTTTTCCGCTACCCTCATTTTTTTTACCTTCTGCACTTTCAAATTTTTGGCCAGACTCCTTGACTTTTTCCAAAGCAATTTTGGCTCTTTCAGCAATCCTCTTGATTTCATCAGTAGGTACAAAAGAATCATTTTTATTACTGAATTCAAATGCCTCAGATAACAAATTTCTTACATATATTCTAACAAGCTGTTCGCTATTCATCAATCATTTTTAAAATATGATTCTTGATATCTACTGCATTTTTTGCAGGAAATCCCAATTTCATTAAATTGTAATTTACTTCATCATAGAAGGCAAAGTCGTTTATAGGAACTCCAGACTTAAGAGTTCTCTTAATTCCTACTGCTAAAGCCTCCTCTGGCATTAACCCTTCTGGTTCTGGCTTAGGAGTTTTATTTGTCGTTGAGTCCTGTTGAGTGTCAATAAACGTGTTAACAGTTTTCCCTTGACCGCCTGCAAGTTTCCCATAAGGAGCATTTATCATATAAGTCTCATTAACTTCTCTGAAATTTTTGTTGGTATTTTCAGCATTAGTTAACCTTTTCATTTTTTTAGCTTCTTCGCTTAACACCTCTTTACTAACTTTTTTGTTAATGTTTTCTTTTAGAGTTGTACCCTTGGTTTTTTCAAGTGACTTTATAAGTTCTTTTGCTCTTGATTTTTCGTTATTCTCGTCCATAATTTTTTTATTTTTTACCATACAACCGTTCCTATTCCTAAGTTTCCAGAATAATTTCTTACTGATTTTGGCATAGACCTTCTAAACACTTTTTCCAAATCCATAGTATGATTTAAACCTATATGTGAATTGGTAGCATTTGAGGGTATAGTATCGTCTGGTATAATTTGATTATCTTTGTCAATGATTTCGTTTACTTCTTCTTCCTTTGCCTCTTGAGATTGACTAGCAAAATCTTTAGCAAATTTTTTAAACATATTATCTGCATTCCCCTTCTCTTCAAAAAACCCATCAGTCCATTTTTTGAAGTCTGCAAATTTAGCAACCAAAGACATATCTTTCTTATATGTAGTCTTGAAATCGATTCTTATAAAATCATCCTTTCTGTTGAACTCTACATTGGTTATTCTGTCTATTATATCAGAGGAAAAAGGTCTATAGTTAGCATCTCTATCAGTTTCCGCCTCTAAAAAAAGTCTCTTAACGCTATTCTTCATAAAAAATGGTTTTTTAATAAATAGCAGAAAAATTTATAATACTAATTTATCATCCTCTCTCATTGAAGTTATTCTTAAATCTTTGAGCGGCTGATATGAGATGTCTTTTGCTACAAAATATTCCATTACCAATTTCTTAAGCCTATCGCAAGCTGGAAGATTTCCAAAACCTTTCATTTGGTCAAATGTAAGACCTTCTATTTCGCTAAAATTAAATGCTATTGTGAACCTATCTAAATCTTTTTCTCCCCTATCTCTGCTTCTATCGTACAATTGACCTATTAAATAAGTTTCACCAATAACTCTTCTTGAATATGACCCAACACTATGACTCATAGTTACACCCTCTCTAATTAACATTGCTGGGGTGTTAATTAATTTAAACTCAATTGGACCTTTGTAATCTTCACGCTCTTCAAGATATCTAAATCTACTAACAAATGTCTGGAATTTTTCATTCTTTTCTTCATCAGTTGCTATATTAAAGAAGTGTACAATATTATCATGATATTCCTCCAGCTCAGCAAAAGTTTTTATTTTTTGAAAATGACGTTTCCTGTCAAACTCCAGCACCTCCATCATCATAATAGCATCATCATACATAACAAATTCAAATGAACGAACATATCCATAATCTAACACAACATTATCTAAATCTAATGTAGGTCTTACTTCTAATGTCTCTTGTTTAGCATAGTCCAACACAATACGAGCAATTCTTTCAAATTCTTTCATATCCTCAATGTCTCTAAAATAGATTATGTCAATGAAAACAACTAAAAAGTCAATATCATATTTCTGCAACAAACTTATCACTTGTTGTTTATCAAAAAATTTGAAGTATCTCATTATTTGTTTGTAGTCTGAAAATCTTCTTACCGCCTTAAAAATAAATTTTGATATAGAACCGTCCTCTGCTGCGCTAACCACTTCAAATTTACCCGAACTTTTTTTAACTTTAGGTTTATATCCATCGTGAGTCTTATATTTTACCTGCATTTCCTGCTCAACTCCATCATCCATTACGTGTAGAACATCTATTTCAGAGCCGTCCTTGCGATATTGGACGTTTCCCTCTTCATCTAATACAAGCTCTCTTTCCATCTTCACAGAGGACTTAAAAACAAACTCATGAGCTTCTTGATTATCCTCGTTAATTTCATCATTGATTTTACCAATGTAATTTTTTATCAGGAAGTTAAAAATTTTTATAGGGGATGTGACTTTATTATCTATTAAAACTTGAGGTTTTGGTATATCACAATCTCTCATCATATCAAATAAAAATGTTGCATCCTTTGTAAGTGCCAAGGTAGAAAGATTAGAATATTTAATTATTCCGAAGAATATGGAAATTATCTTTTTGATTTTGTCCGTTCCCCCATCTCCAAACTGATTTCTTATCTCCCCTAAGAGACCATTGACAATGTCAATATTACCAGCATCCGAAACGCATTTAGATAAATCCCATAAAAATGTATGAAGATAATATAGGTTATGGATAATTTCAACGCCTTGTGTAAAAAACAAATCAACAGTTTTGATTACTTCATCCAAATCAAACTCTATTTCTTCCTCGGTATAATTTTTAAAAAATAATTTCCTACTTTCTTTTTCAAATCGAATATATTTGCTTTTTTCTTGGAACTCTATTTCGTAGTGAGTATCTTTATCTGGAATTATTACCTCACTTTTTACAGGCTTAGCCTCTGCATATTCCAATTTAATGTTTTTATCATCTTCTTTGTAATTATATCCCCCTACAAAGAATCTACCTGTTAACATTAAGAATTGATGTTGTTCTTTAGATAAGAAGTTTTTACCACACCCAGGACACTTAATTTCGTCTTGTTGTGCAATCTCTATCATCTTGTAAAGATATGCGTAATCATCTGAATGGGTTATAGTGTCTTCTTTTTTATCTCCATCCTCTTTCTCAACATCCCTTTCGAAATATTGTCCACAATTACAAATGTAATGATTTTTATTTTCATCTTCGAAGTAAAATGAGAATCTTTCTTTTATTTCTTTATGGTTTAGTACTTGCATATATATATTTTTCAATAAATATAGTAATCTAGTCAAAAAAAAGAAATAGAAAAAGCGTACCTTTAATAAAAAAGATACGCTTTGAGTATATTTTGAGTCTAAAGATTTACTTTAGAAGCTCTTTTGCTATGCGAGTAGCATTTTCATTAATGAAGCTATCTAAGTCAGACTGAGTTTTAAAACTTTCTGGAAGCTGCACTGTTTTAATTTGAGCATCCAACTTTTCTTTGTCAGAGTCATTTTCCTGCTTAGCTTTTGCATTAATTTCTTTGTCAGTTTGCCCCTTAGAAAAACCTTCTTTGCCCATTTCACCTTTGCCGATAACCTGTGTTTTTGGAGTAGTTTGTTTGTCTTCTCCGTCTTCTTGGTTCATTGTTGCATCATTGTCTTTTCCACCAGGAACGCCACCTTCTTTAGTTGGGTCATTATCGGTGGTAACATTTGGCTGAGTCGTTTTAGTAGTTACGTCTGGCTTATGTTGACCTGCTATGTATGGATTTGTTTTTTCACCTGACTTAGTTGACTTAGAACCTTCGATTTTTGCTGCGGTAGCAACACTTTCATCATGTCCCTGGTCACTATCTTTCTGGTTCATTTTTTGGTCAATTGGGTCGCCCTCGTCTGTAAATTCATCTGGAGTTCCAGTAGGACCTTCTTTTTTAGTTTCAAAGCCACCACCTGGTTTAGACTTAACATATGAACCATCACTTTGCTTAAGCTCGTCTTTAGTATTCATTAATTTGTTACCATCCTTTACAGGTTCACCAGCGTTAACTATTGTTTCTGCACGTTCTTGAATATATTTTTTTAATTCATTAACGTTGTTAAATTTTATTACTTTCTTATCACTCATAATATACAGATTTTTTTTATAAATATTAAACAAAACGTAAAATTCCAAAAAAAGTTAACTTTTTAGAAAAAAAAACGTATATAAAAGAAAAGATAATTGCAGAAAGGTTTTAAAGTTAGGACTAATATTCTTATCTTTGAGAGGAATTAGGAGTTAAAAAAAGCCAATAAAAAATGCACAGTATTATCAAACCAAAAAAAAATGAGTGAAATAGTTAGAGAATTTGATGTAATACCAGCCATAAGTCATATAAGCGAAGCTATATTTAAGAGAACATATGGGGAGCATATATACAAAGCAATATTTAATGAACTTATAAAAACGCGTTCATGCTGCTCTGGTTGTGGTTATCCTCATCATTTAGTTGTAGAAAACCTTTCTGATTGTTTATATGCACATATATTAGAAATAAATTATGAGAATCCAGCAGCATCTCCAGCTGCCCTTCTTTGTAAAGAGTGTCATCTTACACAACACTTCGAATCTCTTGCAAATAGAAAATGGGTAAAACTAGTTAATTCTACACTTTCTCAAAGTTCTTTATTAGTAGATATGAGAGGGGGACACTTAATAAAACAATATGAACAAAGAAGAATTGTTGACCTAAAAAAAACACCCGAAGACCTAATTAAAGAACTCCAGGCGGGAATATATAACAAAAATGATAAAGTAAAAGTTATTTTTACAAGCACTTATTATACTGAGGTTTACCCCAACAACGCTTAAGAAACAGCTTTATATCTTTTTCCATTAATTTCAACATAATTGTTTCCAAGATTTTTAACAGCATTTTTCTTTTGAACTTTAGTGTACTCTTCTAAAACCTCTTTTATCATAATAGTAGACACTTTTTTAGCTATTTCAACCATCATACTTTTTAAAGCTTTAATGTCGTGTTGTGGCTGTTTTGGTTGTCTTATTTCTTGTATTACTTGTGGTTGTGTACCGCTCACTTGTGCTTCAATTAACATCTTCAACATTTCTTTCATCTCCTGGATTTCTCCATTACTAGTATGGGGAGGTTGCTGCGTTGTTCCTGGTTGCCCATTTTGAAAGCTTGCTTTTTTAGTGTTCCACTTACTGTTAAAGTCGCCTCCATATGAAGACTCTTCGTTAATAAGGTTTCCACCTTGTTCAATATTTGATGCTACTGAAAATCTAGGTGAAGATGTTCCAGCGAACATGTTTTCAATTAATGCCGCTTCACGACTATTTTTTGAAGGTGTCGCTGTTGGAGCTATCGCGTTCGCTGATACTGGTTGTTGACCCATTCCTTGAGTTCCGCGTTTTTGTCCAGCTTTAGATACAGGTAATTGGTATCCTGTCGCAGCTCCCCCTGTGCCTGGGTTACTTGATACACGTTTATGTACATCATATTCTTGTCTAAGGTTACCATTTTTTATAGCCATCAGTTTCTGATACTTATCACTGGTAAAATGTGCTCCGTATTGTTGTTTTTGAGTGCGCTCTTCGTTAATTTGTTGACGTATTGATTGGGTCATATCCTCAGCGCTTTCTTGTTCCATAACAACATTGCCCTCTGGATTTGCTTGTGCAGCCTTTTGTTGTGCAACCTCTTGTTGTGCTATTTGCTGACGCGTTGGCGGCATCTCGGTAATTTGACTCATTTGTCCAGCACCAGGTGGCAGTCCCATCTTTCTAAAACTTTCCATTTTTTGCTCTCGCATTGCAGCAATTTGTTCTGGTGTTAAATTAACTTGTTCACTCATCTTCTTCGTTTTTGTAAAGTCTTATGTTTTCTATTAAATAATCATAAAAAAACCGAAATTTATTTTCTTTGTTTATTTTTATGAGTTTTTCGCGCTCTTCTGGTGTCATTTCAGCTTTTAATGTTAGCGTTAATTTTTCTCTTCCATATTTGCGAAACTTTATTTTTGGATTAATCAAATCAAAGGCCATAGACTTAAAGTCGATGTAACTTTCTTGTTCGATGTAAGAGAACGGCACATTTTCTCCGAAAAATTCATAAAAGTGATTCATTGAAAATGCATATCTAAGGTCAATTAGATAAATGTCGGTTCCTTCGCTTTTTCTATCTTTTGTCATACTGTAGAATATTTACTTCTTCGTTTTGTTCATTCCACCAAGCATAGAATACAGGATGTCTTTTAGAATGCATAAAAAACAAACGACTGATAAAGTTATCATACTTCAATTTTTTAAACTTTTTAACCAATTTCACTTTTTCTTTTTCAATGAATTTATCAGCTGGCTTAATTTTTTGAAGTCTCTTTTTTGTTTGTTCATAATCATTCTTGAGAAAATTTATTATCTCCTCCTTATATTTATCCTGATTTTCTATTATAGTTTGAATAGAATTCATATAAAAATAAATATAACAATTAATCTTATTAAAATAAATAGTTATTAGATAGCTGGCATTCCTTCTTCGCCACCCTCTTCATTACTCTCATCTTCTGTTGGTGCTGTTCCTAATGTTTCTCTCCAATGGTCGCCCCAGGTATGATAGAAATTGTAAAGGTCTTCTAACACAGTTTTATTGTCCTGTGTGGGTTTGAAATTGAGCAAATTAACCATTACTCCATTTAACAAAGATAATTTGAAGTCTGCAACCTGTCCTTGTCCAAATGTTAATTTCCCTGATGCATACACTTCCATTCCGCCTGGCACCTTTGGAAAACTTAATGCATATCCGTTTTTCTGCGTGTCTAAACTTATAGTTGCATTAGGAATAAAATTCTGAAAATCTTTTTCAAAATTAACCACATCAGTCTTATTAATTCTTGGTTTCGCTGATTCTCCTAAAGATATTCTTTTCATCGTACCGTCAAGATTATCTTTGTTACCGCCAAAGAATAAAGCATCGTGAGCTGCTTGAGCGCTCTTTTTTGCGTTCTGTCTTAATTCATCAAAAAACTTTTCTTTTTTTGCAGGAGCTTTTTTCAGCTCTTCAAATGCTGTTTCGTCAATTGACTTACGAACTAATTCTCTTATTTGTTGTTCCATTTCAGGTGTCATATTATATATCATTAAGGTATGATGTGACAAATTTTCCTTTTTCCCACATAAATCTATATTGTCTTATAAATGCCTTTCCAATTATAGTTTTAATATCTTCTTTGGACATTTTTTCTTTATCTAACTTATCCAGTTCTTTTTTCATGAAAGTTTTTATTTCCTTCTCATGTTTTTTCCATGTAACTGAAATTTCAGTTTTAATTTCAGATGCTCGCAATTTTCGTTCGGATTTAAGAGCCTTGTCAATTTGCCCTTGAATCATTTTTCTTATTTTAACCTCGTCTTGCTTTGTCATTATCCATTCACTTTTTTAGAAACTCGATTTAACATAGCAACAATTCTCTTATCTGGATAGAGGTCGCTTTTATCTTTTCTCACATTCACATGATTCCATATACCAGGGATATTTGCCGCAACAAGTTCTGGCTTATATTCAAACCAGCTCTCATCAAAACTATCTTGTACTGATATATTATATTCTTTAACCAGTTGCAATAACAATTTCTCAATTAAATCTATTTGTTCTTTTGTGAACTTTTGAAAGTAATTATACCCTCTAAAATTTTCATCAACTTCATAAACATCCTCAGCTGGGATTGTTTTTTGTGAAAAATCATCAGGCCACGCGTAATAGCTATCATTCTTATATTTCAATCCACCATAAGAACAAACTTCAATTCCCACAGACGCCTTATCTAATCTACCTTTAGTGTTCTTAACTCCAAGATGCCAACCCCAATAGTCAGGATGGAACGCTTGATATATTTCAGCATTATCTCTAGCTATAACATACGCTGTTGCAATTTTAGACTCATTAGAATCCCAGTAGTTTATAGTGTTAGAGGCCGAGCCGCTGCCAGCTGTAAAATGGAGAAACACCATTTCTTTTGATGTAATGAGCTTATTATATTGTTCTGATGGCAACTCACAAGAGGTGTTTACTTCAAGTTCTCCGTAATCTTTTTCTAGAACCCTGTCAGAACTTTCTTTAAAACTTCTTTTTTGTGAAACTTTGAGAGCGGTATACGTTCTCTCTCCAACTTCGCCGTCAACATTTAATCCTATTCTTTTTTGAAACGCCTTAACTGAGCGCAAAGTAACTTTGCCAAAATGCCCATCTACTACAAGGTCATAGCCAAGGTTAGATAGGTATTTTTGAATTTGAGATATATATACCCCTCTTTCTCCGTAACGTGCTACCATAACTTTTTTATTATAAATATTCAAAAAAAGAGAAATATTTATATAAAAGTGCAACAAATATTTCACAGGTGCGTAAGATATAGAAGAAGTAGGAATTTAAAAACAATATTATGAAAACGAAAGAAGAAAATTTTAGAGACGAAATAGCAAAATCAGAAAATGTTATTAAAGTAGAATCAAAAAAGCAACGTCAGTATGTTACACTAGCAATATTAATTACTATATTTGCAATAAAAGCGCTATTTATATTTAATTGGTATATTGCAATACCTTTCCTTGTGATTAATTTATTTTTATATAAAAAATATCAAGACTCAAGAGACGTATATGTTGTGGAGCACGCTGTACTTTCTATGTTAAAAGTGGGACAGGGAAAATTCTCTGACTATTAGAAAATAATATATTATAAACAAAAAAACCGTGAATTTTAGTTCACGGTTTTTTTGTTTATATGATTAATTTATTATTACTCCTGTCCATATTTTTGTCGACCAGTCATTCCTGATGCGCGTTTTTTGGCTTGTATTTGTTGTGAAAGTTCTGCACCTCTAGAGCTTTGCCCTGTCTGTCCTGCAGGACCTGTAATTCCACCGCCGCCTTTGCCTGCAACTCCAGCACTTACGTAAACACCATTTCTCGCATCCCATAAAGGAGTAGCACCTTTTTCGTGAAAATTATCCACCCAAAAATCAAGATATTTTTTACCTTTTTCCATATTTTCCTTAGCAGCGCTATAAAAATTAGACATCATATTAGGATTTTTTGCTATTTTCTCAAAATAAGCTCTTAATTTATTTTCATCACCCTTCATATATTCAACAAGGTCTGGAAATTTCGCTGTCCAAGTCTTAGGGTTAGTAAGTCGAGCCACTCTTTGTTGAAGAAGTTCTGTTCTTTTATCTTGTCGTTTCTGATTCATGCCAAAAATCTCGTCAACATTTTCTTCGCCGTAAAGCTCATGCATCTCTTTTAAGAGATTGTTTTTTTGAGTCTTAAGAGTTTTTATCTTTTTAAGCCTAACTACCTCTTCTAAGATTATCTCGTCTAATCTTTTTTGGGAAATTTGAAATTTTTCAGTACTCATATCTTTGAAATTTATATTTTTTAATAAATATATAGAAAAAACATAAATTAAAGATTGATAATAAAAATTATCTATTTTTTACTCTTTTTAATAATTCCTTGAAAATATTCTCGTCATATGACTCCGCATCCTTTGTAAATTCTTTATTATCCATAACCTTTGTGGTAATATAAGCTTTGTCTCTAAGAATTTCTTTTGCATCCTCATCAACAGTATCCACACAGTGCAATTGAATTACCTCTATATTAGATGCTGTTGTACTAGCTCTATGGATTCTATCTTCCACTTGTTCCATATCGGCTGGAGTCCATGCAAAACCTAAAATAATAATTTTACTTGCAGCTGTCAATGTAATTCCAACACCAGATGCCATTATCATTCCAGAGAAAACAGACACGCTCTCATCTTCCATAAATCGAGTTTCAGATGTGTATTTATCTTCATCAGACATAGCTCCAGAATGAAGAACAGCTTTATCTCCAAAAAAACCAAAGACCTCCTCGGCCATAAATTGATAATCTGATACGACCACGACTTTTTCGCCGCCTGTAATAATATCTTCTATAATCTCCTTAATTCTACTTATTTTGACTCGACCTGTAAACTGCTTAAGTTTATGCATCTTAGCAAGAAAACCATCATCATTATCCTCTTCCTTAAAAGTATCTTCAAGTTTTCTATACTCCCTAAACTCTTTATCGGATAGTTCAATTGGAATATCAATATAAGTTTTAGGAGGCAATTCTTTAAGAACATCTTTTTTTAGCCTCCTAAGAAACACACCAGTCATTCTCTCAAACAATTCTTCTAAATTAGATGCTCCACCATAGTCCCATCCAAACCCAGAGTCATGACCAGCTCCATATCTTACTCCAAAATCATGTGAATTCTTCCACTCTTTAGGGTCAATAAAACTTAACAATGAAAATAATTCCATAGGTCTGTTTTTTATAACAGTGCCAGACATTAATATTTTTCTTGGAAT
>Ga0075116_10000250_pt1 | contig 25470 bp, 27 predicted proteins | sample AntAceMetag02UKC_FD_69786 | JGI IMG/M metagenome (GOLD analysis project Ga0075116, IMG submission 69786) | Saline lake microbial communities from Ace Lake, Antarctica- Antarctic Ace Lake Metagenome 02UKC | ecosystem: Environmental > Aquatic > Non-marine Saline and Alkaline > Saline | place...
ATGTAGGAATAGGCACAGATAGTCCAGCCCAATTATTACATATTAAAGAAGATACTAATAGCGCAGGAGTTAAGTATAATCTTAGGTTGGATAACTATCCAACTGCTTCTACAAATAATGATGGTGTGGGAATGGAATTTTTTTATATGTCAAGAAGTATGGCGTCAATAGAAGCAATAAGAACAAATCCTGGGGGAGATTATGGGTCAAATATTGTATTTAAAATAAATGAAGTGGCAACGAGTGGGGGAACTACAGCAGGATTAACAGAAGCTATGAGAATTGATAATAAAGGAAATTTAGATTTAGACACGCATAATTATAAAAATTTCCAAGTTGTAATTGTTGATAATGGAGTTTATTCTTTCACTCCGGGAGTCAATATTGGAATGGTGGAAATCGCGGCGAGGTCGGTGGGTTATCCTAATATTTGGGGTAAGTCAATTTATAGGACTGTGGCAACAGCATTTACAACAAAGATGTATGGTAGTGCAATATTTGATGTAACAACTGGAGCATTAACTGGAACTACTGGGACAGATACACATGTGACCGTTTCGGCACATACTGACGGAAAGATTTATATTGAAAATAGAAAAGGTGTTTCTATTTCAATTATGGTTATGCTAACTGGTGAATAAAATGTTTAAAAAAAAACTTATTTTGTTTTGGATAATTCTTTTGGTTCTACCCTTGCTTTCTGCAGGAGAATATGGTGCTGGAACATATAGTTCTGGAGTTTATACTGTTGGCGAAGTTTCTGTGACTACACCTCCTTCTGGGGGTGGAAGTAGCGGAGGAACAACTTCTTGTGAATATGACTGGGTATGCACAAATTGGTTTCCAGAAGAATGTCCAGAATCAGAAGTCCAAGAAAGAATCTGTGTAAACAAAGGAACTTGCACAGGAATACTTGAAATGCCAAATCAGACACAAACATGCACCTATGAAGGCCCAACAGAGCCCTTATTTGACATCTTCTTAACAATCCCCCAAACATATACAAAAATCTGCGCGGGAAAAAACATAAAAGTCTATATTCAATTAGAAAATTATGGAAAAATAGAACTCCTTGATGCCTTTATGACCTATTGGATTCTTAATGAAAATAACACCTTAATTGCAGAAATAAAAGATACGCGCGCAGTCAAAGATAAATTAAATTTTGAAGCAGAAATAAAAATCCCCACACAAATTTCTCCTGGAATTTACCGAGTCTATTCTGAAATAACTTATTCTGGAAATAAAACTGCGATAGCAGGAGAGTCCTTTGAAGTAATTGAAGGAATTTCTTGTACCCTTGAGGATAACACCCCCCTATATGCATTAATTCTTTTTATCGGATTTGCTTTAAGCAGTTTTGTAATTTTAGTAATAAAAAAAATAAAAAAGAAGAAAAGTGAAAAGAAAGAAATTCTCTCTAAAATTAAAGAAAAAAGAGTAGTTCCAAAACCCAAAATAAAATTAAAACTGAACTCAATTAAACAATTCGAAACAAAAAAGGAAGCATTAACACCTCCTAAAAAAAGAAAGAAAAAAGTTTCCGTACAAAAAAGTAAAAAATCATTAGAGACTAAAACAGAAGCCAAAAAACAAATGTTTGAAAAATTAGTAGAAGATACAGTCAAACTCAAAAAGCAAAAGAAAGAATAGAATAAGTATATCTTTACTACAATAATTTTTAAAAGCAAACTCAATCAAGATAATTTATGAGTAAAGTCTCTTTTATAAAAAGTGTGATGTATGCATTTAAAGGAATTTCTCAAGGAATTTCAAAGCAACGAATGCTCAAAGTCTTGTTATTACTTGGATTTTTTTCGATTTTCATTTCATTAGTACTCCAAGTTTCAAAAGAATATCTTATCACAATTTTAATCGCGGTTTTCTTGGTGATTATTCTTGAATTATTTAACAATAATTTTGAACGCCTCATTGATTTAGTTTCGCCTGAACATAACAAAGAAGCAGGAGAAATCAAAGACACCATGGCAGGAGTAGTCCTTTTAGCATTTATCCTTCTAATAATTGTTTCATTTTTAATTCTTTATAATCCTCTCATAAGCACATTAAAACTCTTAGCCACATGTCCTCCTGCTTTAGCCCTGCTTGCAATTAATGTCTTTTTTATTTTAATCATATTATTCGCTCATACAAAAAAGAAAAATTCAAGACCAAACAATTCTCGCGTCAACAACAAATCCTTGTATTAATGGATTAATATCCAACTCTTTTATTCTAGGATATTTTTTAATTAACTTACATATTTTCAAAATATTTCTTTCTATAATTTTAAAAGATACTGCAGACAAATCTCTAGCACATTCTACTTCTTCAATCATTTTTCTTATTTCTTTTTTTTCAAGAGGATAAATCCTAAAAGATACGTCTTTTAATTTTTCTGTGTGAATTCCTCCGGCACCCAATGCAATAGCATGCCCAAATTCGGGAGTTCGTTTAATGCCCAATAAAAATTCTTTGCCCTTAATTTGTTTTTGAATCATCACGCCTTTCATGCCCTTAATTTTTTTAAATTTACCAAACACCTCCCAAGCAAGTTCATAATCTGTAACGCCCTTTACAACTCCCCCAACTCTATTTTTATGAATAATATCTTGCCCAGAAACTTTCATAACTAATGGGAAACCCAATTTACTAGTCATTATTTTCAATTCACTTTCTTTCTCAACATAACCACGTTCAATAACCTTAAACTGTTCTTTCTCTAAAAAATCCTCTGCCTCTTTTTCTGTTAAAATTTTCATTCTAATTTTCTGAAAAAGAAATCTATTTATATATACCTTTCGAATTAATAAAATGAAAAAGAGGAAAAATCTAAAAAAATTCTTTAACCCGAAGACAATTGCGGTTATTGGAGCATCAAACCACCCTAAAAAAGTAGGTTATATTCTTATGCAAAAGCTTTCCAAATTCAATGGGGAAATAATCCCAATTAATTTGAGACACACAGAAATCTTAGGCAAAAAAGTCTATGCTTCACTAAAAGAATATCCAAAAAAAATAGATTTAGCAATTATTGCAGTTCCTTCTTTCAAGGTTAAAGAATTGCTTGAAGAATGCGCACGAAAGAAAATAAAAAATGTTATAGTAATAAGTTCGGGTTTTAGTGAAGTTGGGAATAAAGATGCAGAAAGAGAAATTCTAAGAATTGCAAGAGAACATAAAATTAACCTGCTAGGGCCAAATTGTTTTGGTGTAGCAAATCCTTATTTAAATTTAGATACAACTTTTTCAAATTCTTCTGCGGAAAAAGGGGATACTGTTTTCGTAAGTCAAAGTGGGGCATTGTGGAGTTATGTTGCAGATTTATCTTCATCGAAAAAGATTTCTGGTTTCGCAGGATTTGTCAGCTTAGGAAACATGGTAGATTTAGATTTTTCAGATTTCATTGAATATTTTAGCAAAGATAAAACTACGAAAAAAATTATCTTGTACATTGAAAAATTAAAAAGAGGAAAAAGATTCATACGCGTTTGCAAAAAATCGAAAAAAGAAATAATAGCAATTAAAGCAGGAAAATCAGAAAAAGGCGTTGAAGCAACCATTAGCCACACAGGAAGTTTAGCAACAAATTTTGAAATTTACAAAGGAGCATTTAAACAAGCCGGTGTAAAACTTGTTAATTCTCTTACAGAAGCTTTTGATTTAAAACAAGATTTCCCTGAATTACCAAAAACTAAAACTGCCATTGTAACAAATGCAGGAGGAGCGGCTGCTTTGGTAACAGATTATCTTACAGAACAAGGTATCAATGTGGACACCCCAATTGATTTGCTCGGAACAGCCAAACCAGAAGATTATGAAAAAACCATAAACGAATTGCAAAATTACCGCTCAATTATTGTTATCCTCACTCCGCAAGCAATGTCTCTTCCTGAAGAAACTGCGAGAGTGATTAGTAAATCTAAACAAAAAAAGAAAATAACTGCATTTTTTTTAGGTGGCGACTCATTAAAAAGAGCAAACAACATTTTAAAAAAAACAGGCATATCTTGTTTCACTACAATTTAAAATGAATAAACAAGAAAGAATCAACGAAGTAATGAAAATTCTTTCAAAGCACTATTCTTACAACGATAAAACCACCTTAAATCGAATGCGAAAAAAACCAAACGCGTTTAAAATTCTCATATCCTGTCTACTCTCTCTAAGAACACAAGACAAAAATACAGAAAAAGTTTCTAAACAACTTTTTGAAGTGGCACAAACCCCCAAGGAAATAATTGCTCTCCCAATAAAAAAATTAGAAAAACTCATTTATTCTTCTGGGCATTACAAAAAAAAAGCTCGAGTTCTTCAGCATGTTTCTCAAGATTTAATTAACAGATTTGATTCAAAAGTTCCGAAAACAAAAGAAGAATTATTGTCCATCAAAGGTGTTGGTCCAAAAACAGCAAATATTGTCCTTGCTTTTGCATTCGGTGAATTAGTCTTGCCAATAGATACTCACTGCCATAGAATTCCAAATCGGTTAGGATGGGTAAATACCAAAACTGCAGAGAAAACAGAAAAAGAACTTGAAAAAGTTCTTCCTAAAAAATATTGGCGAGAATTCAACGCTATCTTTGTTCAATTCGGACAAGAAATCTGTCAACCAATTTCTCCTTGGTGTAACAAATGTCCAATTGAAAAATACTGCCCAAAGATTAATGTGCAAAAACACAGATAAAAACCTTTAAAAATAGATTTTCTCTATTCTCTTTATGAAAAGAAGCTCTAGACGATGGAAGAAAAGATGGCAAATGCGTTGGAAGTGGCAAAGAAAGCGTCTTAGAAAGGAAAAGAGAAAAAGAAAGTTGAAGAAAGCTAGAGCAAGAAGGTAATAATTCTAACATAATAATATTTATAAGTCAGATTGAGAATATTCTATAATGGTGCATGGCATTTGGACAGAAAAATACCGTCCATCACTTTTCTCAGAGGTGGTAGGACAAGATGATATTATCAAAAGAGTAGAATCTCTTACAAATTCCTTAAACATACCTCATCTTCTTTTTGCGGGTCCTGCTGGAACCGGCAAATCCACATTAGCATTAATAGTAGTAAAAGAACTTTTCAAAGAAAGTTGGAAAGAGAATTATCTTGAATTAAACGCGAGTGATGAAAGGGGAATCGCGGTTGTAAGAGAAAAAGTAAAAAATTTCGCGAGAACAAAGTCGCTTGGAATTGTACCTTTCAAAGTTATCTTCCTAGATGAAGCAGACGCCTTGACACCAGAAGCACAACAAGCATTAAGAAGAACTATGGAGAACTACTCTGCATCCTGTAGATTTATTCTGTCTTGTAATTATTCAAGTAAAATTATAGACCCAATTCAATCCCGTTGTGCATTATTTAGATTCAAACTTTTAGAACAAAAGGATTTAGAAAAAATAATCAAGAAGATTTCTGAAAGAGAAGGATTAACAATCGAACCAGAAACAATAGAAATTATCTACGAAGGAAGTGAAGGGGATTGCAGAAGGTGCATTAACATTTTGCAATCAACAGCATCTGTTTCTCCTTCAATAACATCTGATCTTGTTTTAACTATGATTGCTAATACAAAACCAAAAGATATCAAGATAGTTCTGGATTATGCAATTTCTGGAGATTTTCAAAAAGCAAGAGAAAAGCTTTTAGATATTATGCTTAAAGAAAGCATCTCTGGGCAAGAAGTGGTGAAAGCTATTCAAAAAGAAATTTGGAATCTCCCAGTAGAACCCGAAATCAAAGTTAGACTTACAGAAAAAACAGGTGAAGCAGAATTTAGAATCGTTGAAGGTTCTGACCCCTTCATCCAATTACAAGCCCTACTCGCTAGCTTTGTCCTCGCAGGTTTAGGCAAATAATAAAATGAAAACAGATTTAACTGTTTCTGCATATATCATAAAAGACAAGAAAATCTTATTAGTAGATCATGTAAAAACCGGTTTATGGTTGCCTCCAGGAGGGCATATTGAAAAAAATGAAACTCCAGATGATGCCTTAAGAAGAGAAATAAAACAGGAATTAAATTTAGAAATAAAAATTTTAAATACTCCAAAAATTCCAAAAGAAGGAAACATAATGGATCAATTAGCAGTTCCATTTTATTGTGATACTCATTGGATAATAGACCATATTAATTATTGTTCATTTTATCTTTGTGAACCAACTACAGAAGAAATTCGGCTAAAAAAAGATGAAATAAAAGCTTATACTTGGTTTGAAAAAGAAAGATTATTTTGGAGAAAGATTTCTGCGGATGTAAGAAACATTGGATTATTAGCTTTTAAAAAATATAACGAATTAATAAAATAAAATGCCTTGGACAGAAAAACATAGACCGAAAATTTTTGAAGAAGTTAGAGGACAAGGAGAGGCTATCTTAAAACTTCAAACATTCATTAAAACATTTCCCAAAAAAAAGGCACTCATTCTCCACGGTCCTCCGGGTGTGGGTAAAACAACTTTAGCGTATGTTATAGCCAAAAGCACAGATTCAGAAATTTTTGAACTTAATGCAAGTGATTTAAGAAATAAATCAAAATTACATGAAGTTTTACTCCCAGTTACAGAACAGCAATCATTAATTAAAAAAAACAAAATAATTCTTGTAGATGAAGTTGATGGAATCTCAAGGGTAGATTTCGGAGGAATCTCTGAATTAATTTCTATTATTTCTTCTGCCCCCTATCCAGTCATCATTACAGCAAATGATATCTGGAATAAAAAATTAGCCCCATTACGAAAAAAAGCAGAACTCGTGCAATTAAAAGAAATAGAATATTCAATAATAAAAGATATTCTCATCACCATTTTAAAAAAAGAAAATAAATTTGTTGATAATCAAATATTAACGAATATTGCAATTAAGTCTAAAGGAGATTTACGAGCAGCGATTAATGATTTGCAAACAATTTCTAATTTGAAAGATCCTTCGTCTATAATCTTTGACGAACGAAATAAAGAAACAGATATTTTTAACGCCCTCAAACAAATTTTCAAGGGTAAACCGACACTAGAAACTCTAAAAGTTTTTGACCCAGTCAAAATGTCTATTGATGAAATCATGTTGTGGGTTGAAGAAAATATACCTCATGAATATGAAGGAGAAGAATTAGCCAATGCATTTGATAAATTGAGCAAAACAGACATTTTCAAAAGAAGAATTTACAAACAGCAATATTGGAGATTTTTAGTTTATGAAAATATTCTTTTAAGTTATGGTATTGCGGCTTCAAAAAAAAATCCTAAAACAGGTTTTACAAGTTACAATAAACCAACCAGAATTTTGAAAATCTGGCTCAATAATCAAAGAACAATAAGAAAGAAATCTATTGCTAAAAAATATGCTGAGCATGTTCATGTCGGACAAAAAAGAGCCATGCATGAATTTCCAGTATTAAAACAAATCATGAAAGCAAACCTCCAAATCCAAAGAGAACTTAAATTAAACGACGAAGAAATCGCTTATCTTCAAACTTAATTAACCAAAAGTTCTTATACTTCTTAACTTTTCAAGAAAAATAAAAGAGGCAAACAAAATAAATGTTAAATATTTTTCAATTATCTATTTTATTTATTCTCGGAGGATTTCTTGGGTGGTTTATTGAAACCGCCAACCACTCAATTAAACAAAAAAAGTTCATCAATCCTGGATTTTTAAAAAGTCCCCATTTACCTGTATATGGGTTTGGAATAATCCTTGTTTATCTTGTTTCTATCTCAAATGTTTCTTTTCCAATAAAATTAATTTTATTTATGATTTCTACAACTTCTTTGGAACTTGTTACTGGACTTTTTTTAGAAAAAATTTACCACATTAAATTATGGGATTACGAAAACAGTTTCTTAAACTACAAAGGAATAATTAGTCCTAGCCACACATTCGCTTGGTTGTTATTATCCATTGCTTTTTACTTTTTAATATTCCCTCACCTATCATACTTATTTAATCTAACAATCTTAAAAATACCAACAATAATTTTAATCGGAATAGTTTTAACTGATTCAATTATTTCTTCTTATAAAAATATTAGACAATTTAAACAAAAATCATTCAAGTGACTTTCTTAAAATTTCTGCCTTGTCTGTTTTCTCCCAAGTAAATCCAGGCTCACTTCTTCCAAAATGACCGTAAGCAGCAGTTTTTTTGTAAATAGGTTTTCTTAAATCTAATTGCCTAATAATATCTGCTGGACGTAATGGAAAGTTTTGTCTTACAAGTTCAGAAATTCTTTCTTCTGGAATTTTATTTGTACCAAAGCAATCAACATTAACACCAGTAGGTTCTGCTACACCAATCGCATAACTTAATTGAACCTCGCATCTTTCTGCTAACCCTGCAGCAACAATATTCTTAGCAATATACCTTGCAGCATAAGCCCCGCTTCTATCTACTTTTGAAGGGTCTTTTCCAGAAAAGGCTCCGCCTCCGTGCCTTCCAACTCCTCCATAAGTATCTACAATTATCTTTCTTCCTGTAACTCCTGTATCTCCTTCTGGCCCACCAATAACAAACTTACCTGTAGCATTAATATAAATTTTCGTTTGTTCGTCCATCATCTTCCCACAAATTGGTCTAATTACTTTTTCTAAAATCTCTTGTTTTAATTCTCCTTCAGAAATATTCTCAATATGTTGTTGAGCAATCACAACTGCTTCTATTCTTACGGGTTTATCATCCTCATATTTAACTGTAACTTGACTTTTACCATCAGGCCCCAATCCTCTAATTTCGTTTGATTTTCTCACATAAGCCAACTTCTCTGTTAATCTATGAGCCAACATAATTGGTAAAGGCATTAACTCTTCTGTCTCTGAAGTTGCATAGCCATACATCATTCCCTGGTCTCCTGCACCTTGTTCATGGTCTCCTGTTTCATTAACCCCTTGAGAAATATCTGCACTTTGCCCATGCACACTTATCCACACACCCGCATCATCACAATCAATTCCAAAGTCAGGGTTAGTGTAACCTATTTCTCTCAAAACTCTTCTAACAATGCTTTGAATATCAGCAAAACCCCTTGTAGTAACCTCTCCTGCAACATGCACACTTCCCGTTGTAACAAGAGTCTCAATGGCAACCCTTGAATAAGGGTCTTGCACAATTAAATTATCAAGAATAGCGTCAGAAATTTGGTCACAAATTTTATCTGGATGTCCTTCAGTTACAGACTCAGATGTTATCAAACTCTCTTTCATATATATTTTCAAAAAAATAACTTTAAAAAGATTATGTATCAAAAACATATATTTTAAAAAAATTAACAGCTTCCAGAAGAAGTTGTTCCTGTTGCATCTAATTCTGAATCACATTCTTCTGGTGCGTCGGTAAATGATGAACACACTGCATCTTTGTAAGCTTCTGCTGTCCTAGAAGCACCCACAATAATCCCATTAATAACTAAACTAGGTGAACCAGTAACTCCAACTCCCTGAGCAACATCGTAATCTTCTTCAAGCAAAGCATCTCCCTCTGATTCCACACAATCCAAAACTGCTGTAGAATCTATTCCTAAAGAATCCATTGCAACGATAGATTCATTTAAGTCACACGCAATATCTCCAGAACATTTGTTATAAATTTCAGTCGCGAATATTTCTGAATATTCCCAATAATTATATTCTAATTCTTGTATACATGCTTGAATTTTGTTTTGTTGAACTTCATAATCTCCGTGTCCTGCATAATATAAGTAAACCCTAAAGCCCGCATAATCTTCTAAAAGAGATGCAACTTGTGCAAAAGGACTCAAAGCAGTTACACCATATGGACAGTAAGACCAAATATATAAACCAACTTCAGGCGAATCTGACTTAGGAACTTCTGTAGTTGTTTCGGTTGTTGGAACTTCAGGCACATCAAGAGCAATTAACCCATTAACCAAATACTCTCCATCAAGAGTTGAATATATAGAAGAATCTCCTGTTGTTGTAGAAGTAAATTCAATCTTGTACAATCCATTTTCTTCTTCTACACTTAATATTTCCATATCTGAAAGTTGAGAAGATGCAAATTCTAAAACATTTTCACTTGCTTGTTCTTCTGAAATCATATTACCAGTCATTCCATTTCCAGAAACCACCACAATTAATAGCATTAAAGCCAAAATCCCACATACAACTGTAGAAAGAATAAATGGATTCCCCCTCAAACTATCAGTTAAACTTTTTTTAGGTTTAGAAAGATCATTAGAAACTTGTTCTACAGGTTTTGTTTCTTCTTTTACCGGTTCATTAATCTCCTCTTTTTCCTCTCTTTTCTCTTCATCCATTTTAGAATTAAAATGGTATTGCTTAAAAAGTTTTTGGTAATTTCTTGAAACAATAGCCTTAAATACATCTATTAATGGATTAAAATATGAATAATTGTAATTATTTAGCATATACTCCAGATGAAGATTATAACGGAGCAAGGGGACTAGCTGCAGCGAATGCCATCGACCAACAAAGAGCAAGAAAAAAACTTCCCATGAAAAAAGTAGAAAAAGATACTTCAAAAAAGTTTTCACAAATATTTAGTGATCAATTTATTCCAGAAGAAAGAATATACACTCTTGAAAGAATTCAAAAAGAATGCGAAGGTAGTGTTGAAAAAGAAAAAATTCTCACAAACTTGCTTAATTTAATGCATTCTTTAGAATAAATAATTATTTATATTTCCTATTCCTTGTTTTAATATGGGTTTAAACATTAGAGACATCGTTTCACGGAGAGAAATTACTTTTCCAGAATTGAAACACAAAACAATCTGTGTTGACGCATTTAATATCTTATACCAATTTTTATCAACTATCCGACAAATGGACGGAACTTCCTTAATGGATAATCAAAAAAGAATAACAAGTCATCTTTCTGGAATTTTTTACAGAAACCTTGCCTTGCTTGAACAAGGCATCAAACTTGTTTATGTTTTTGATGGGGAACCACCAGAAGCCAAAATAAAAACTAAAGAGAAAAGAGAAATTGCAAAATTCTTGGCAGAAGAGAGATATAAAGAAGCGAAACAAGAAGAAGATATTTCTGCAATGAGAAAATACAGTAGCCAAGTAGTCAGATTAAATGGAGAGATGATTGAGGAAAGCAAGGAACTTTTGGAGGCTATGGGAATTGCAGTCGTACAAGCTCCAAGCGAGGGAGAAGCAGAAGCAGCATATTTGTGCAGAATCAAAGAAGAAGTTTACGCAAGCGCAAGCCAAGATTATGATAGTCTTCTTTTCGGCGCGTCCAGACTAATTCAAAACCTAACCCTATCAAGAAGAAGAAAAACTTTCTCAGGATATGTAGAAGTCAAACCAGAAATAATTGAACTAGATAGATTGTTAAATGTCCTTGGAATTAATCTCGACCAATTAATCTGTTTAGGCATACTTGTAGGAACAGATTACAATCCAAAAGGCATTCCAGGAATTGGACAAAAAAAAGCATTGCAAATTGTAAAACAATATGTTCAACCAATTTTAATTTTCAAAAGCGTGGAAGAACAAATCTTAGGATTGCCTGAAAAAGAAAGATTTGATTGGCAAGAAATTTTTGAATTATTTCATAGACCAGCTGTAAAAAATGAAGAATTCCAATTCAAAAAAATTGATGAAAAAAAAATAAGAGAAATTTTAATTACCCGACATGATTTTTCAGAAGAACGAGTTGAAAAACAATTAAAGCGTCTTAAAGAAATCACGGAAAAAAACAAACAAAAAGGTTTAAGTGATTGGATTTAAATTTAACTACCTACGCCTTCGACTTCTTATTCGTTTAATCTCTTTTACTAATTCTCTTAAACGTGGATCGCCAGGATCTCTTCTTTGAATCTCATTATATTTCCGTTTCAAGGAATGTAATTCTTCTGCTAATCTTTTTTGTTCTCTTTCTTTTCTCTCTTCTTGCACCTCTCTTGTTTCAATCTGCTTTCTTTCCTCTCTTTTTCTTTCTTGTCTCTTATCCTCTTCATATCTTTTTCTCTCTCTTCTCTTTGCTTCTTCTTTTCTTCCTCTTGTCTTTTTATCCATATCCTCTTCATAATCTCTTCTAGGTTTTCTAGAACTCCGAGACTTTCTTCTACTCCTTCTTTCTTCTTCCTCTTCTCTCGCTTGTTTTTTCTTTCTTTCTTCTTCTTTTATTCTTTCTTCTTGTCTCTTTCTTAACTTCGCTAAATCTTCTTCTCTCCTATGTTCCCTTTCTCTTTTCTTTCTTTCCTCTTTTCTTTCTTCTTCCCTTTCTCTTCTCTTTCCCCTCATTTCTTTATTCCTTTCTTTTAGTCTTTCTCTTCTATCTTCTGTTTTTCTTCTTTTGAAAGCTTGTTTATCTGCTCTATCCCCATAACGTTCTTCTCTGCTCCCCTTATTTTTCCCAAGGAATAATCTAATTAAAATTAAAGCAAGCCCTAAAAGAATCACAAGCGCTTTTTCATAAACAAAAAATGCAGAAGCCAATAAAAATCCTCCAAAGACCCACAAGGAATTTTTCTTAAGCATAAAAGCCAAAAAAACTATTAAAGCAATTGCTAAAATAGGAACTAATATAGATAAAAATTCCGTGGAAATTCCCAAGTCATACATAAATCCTCCAATATTAAAACCCCTATCATTTACCCAGTAAGTAATCCCAAATGCTAAAGCAAAAGAAATAACTGCTGCTATTGGTTTATTGCCATGAAACCCTTTATTCAAAGAGAAAAAAAGAACTGAAAAAGAAACCACAAAAACCAAAAGAATCGTCAAATTATCGCCAGAAATACTATCTAAAAAAAAGCTCAACGAGAGAGAAGACGCCCCAATAAAACTAATTAACATTACTGTTAAAAACATAGACAAAAATAACATCCCCTTTTTCATATGCAGGTTAAGGTTAGAGTTTTTATAAATTTTGTCTTTAAAATTAATTTGCTTGAAAGAGTTCAAGCGTATTAACTCTTAAGTGGTGATAACCGAAAAGATTATAAATAAAAAAGAGAAGATAAAAGCATGGATGATGGTGAACCAATAATTACAGAAGAAGAAAGAACTGCTCTCTTAGCAGGATATGAAAAAGAGAGAGAAAAAGAAATAAGGAAAGCAGAAAAAAGAGAAAGAACTTTCCCTAAAACAAGAAATCTTTTGAAAATAATTGGAGTTTCAATTCTTGCTGGAACCATAGCTTTCAATGCAGGATGGGAGTTATACAATAAATTCAAAGCAGAAAAAGTTACTCAAGAACTTTATATTGAACCAAGAGAAATTCCTTCAAACAATTATTTAGAAGGGAAAGGATTATTACAAAAACTTGCTTCTGATAAAATCATTTCTAATTTTGGTTTAATGCAAAGAGACGCAGATGGTTTAGTTTATGTTGTTTTTGATACAAGTTTAGGTGCTCTCAAAAAAATAATTTCAAATCCAGAGGAACACAATTTAGGTTCTAATAGTCGTAGAGAAAAATTATATTCTACATTAAAAAAATCATCAAGAGTAAAAAACGGACAATACATAGTTGAATTTAATACAGAAGGCAAAATTTCTAATGTATATAATACACACACCAGTTTACCAATTGATTTAAATTAGCAAAATATTTATAAATAACAAAGTTGTTTAACAAATATGAAGAGAGGGAAGACAACGCAAAAGAAAGTTTCTAATTCTAAGAAAAAAGTTTCTAAAAAAACATTGACTCAAAAACAATGGTTAGCAATTTCAATAATCGCTTTTTTTGTTTTTGCAATTGCATTATCTTTTGTTAATATTTCTCAAAATGCTAGTGTTACAGGACAAGGAATTATTGAAAATCTTGATGGAAAAGATCCTGAGGCAGAAGGGGGAATAAAAGATATGCCTATAGAAGAAGAAGAAAGTGCAATTAAAGCTATGTTCACAGGATTTGCACAAGATACAACTTTTGATATAAATATAATTAAATATATTATGTGGTTTACACTTCTTGTTTTTATTGTCGGCATTCTTAAATTTCTCGATTTTCCTCCAAATGGATTCTTACAATTCTTAATTGGATTAGGAGTTAGCTTTTTAGCAATTGTTTATGTTACTCCAGGAGAAATGTATAATATGTTAGCAGGATATACTGCTTTAGCGCTAACATTAACATCTGTTCTCCCTTTCATCATTATGTTAGGTGCTTCGGTAATGTTAACTGGAAATGCTCAAATTTCAAAGATGAGTATTGGAAAGGTGCTCATAGAAATTGTATTGTGGGTTATGTGGGTTGGTTTCTTAATATATCGTTTAATTAAAGTATGGGCTCAAAGAGGAGCAGTAAACTTAATCTTTAAAGAAGGGGGGATTGTGATGATTATTGTTTTAGCACTTTCTTTATTCATTGTGATTTTCAATAAAAAGTTTAGGGAGTGGGTAACTACAATAGGGATACAAGTGTTTGATGAACAAAAAAGATTACAAAGGAGAGTAGCAGCACAAGCTGAAAGAGATAGAATAACCCAAGCAAAAACAGCACAAGAAGAAATGAACAGAAAATCAGACAAGGCGCCCAAATAGCCTCACATAACATTTAATAACTTCTACAATTTTTTCTTTATATGAACAAAGTTAGAGCATTTGATATTTTTGGCAATATTGCAATTGCCAAATTTCCTAAGGATTTTAAATTAACAAACAAAAAAAAGTTTGCTAATAAAATTTTAAAAGAAAATTCTTCTATCAAAACAGTTTTAGAAAAAGTTGGAAAATTCTCTGGACGATTAAGAAAAATGCAGACAAAACATCTTGCAGGAGAAAACACAAAAGAAGTTTTGTATAAAGAGAATAAATGTGTTTTCAGATTTAATATAGACAAAACTTATTTTTCATCTCGGCTAAGTAATGAACGAAAAGAAATTGCATCAAAGATTAAGAAAGGAGAAAAAGTTTTAGTGATGTTCGCAGGCGTAGCCCCTTTTTCAATCATAGCTGCTAAAAATTCAAAAGCAGGAAAAGTTTATTCTAATGAAATAAATCGAGAAGCAAACAAATACGCTCAGTTAAATATTGAATTAAATAAACTTAAAGAAAAAGTTGAATTAATCCCAGGGGATATTAAAAAAGTTATTCCTAAATTAAAAGAAAAATTTGATGTTATTGTAATGCCCCGCCCACAATTAAAAGATACTTTTTTGAAAGAAGCGTTTAAAATCAGCAAAAAAGGAACACGAATTTTTTATTATGACTTTTGCAAAGAAGTTGACGTTAAATTAATTGTTGAAAAAATCAAACAAGAAGCTAAAGAAAATAAAAAGAAAATAAAAATACTTGGAACAAAATCTGCTGGAGAAATCGCTCCTTACAAAATTAGAGTAAGAGTTGATTTTAGAGTTTTATAATCCCTTCTTCTTTCTAATTGCTGTTGGTGCTTCACCACCGTGCCAAGTAAATCTCGGACGCATTCTCATAGGATAAATCCTTTCTGAATTATCATCAAGAATTATCGCCGAACCTTTCAATCCAGGCAAATCATCCATGTATTTTTTTATACTATCTAAAAGATAACTCTGCATAATATGATTCAACGCTTCTAAGTCTGGCTGGCTTGTAACTCTGTGTGCGATAACAATATCAGACTGAGTCATAACATCTGTGTGAATTTTCCCTGGCTGTTGCGTAGCCAAAACAACAGAAATTCCTGGTTGCCTTCCTTCTCTCAAAAGTTGAATCAAAGCATCTGTCGCCACAGTCTTTCCTTCTGCTGGTAAAAATTCATGTGCTTCATCAATGAATAACCAAACCAAAGGATGTTCTTTCTTTTCAGTCTCTGAAGAAAAACTAAGACTACTCGAAACAGCTTTAACCTCCTCCTCTTTCCTTGCTGCCATCCGCTCTTTGAAAATCTTTCTTGAAATCAAACTTATTACCAATGCACGAACATTAAACGCACCAACAGAATTGTAAACACTTAAATCCAAAACAGTCGTTCTCCCTCCAACAACCAAATCCCTCACTTTTGTGGGGCTGTCCTCTCCTTTTGCAAAAATCCCCCAAGTATCTGCTGCTTCAAACAAACCAATCGCCGCATTCTTCACTTCAAATGGATTTTTCTCATCTTTTTCCAAATCTAAAACAATATCCTTTATTTCAAAAGTTCGCTGATTTTTTAATTGATTAATTGTTCTCTGGATCATTACTGAAACAGGATTTATCATATCCAATCCAAAAGTAGTTATCCAATCATCTGAAGATAATTCTGTAACATCAAGGGCAAATTTTTCATCTACGGAAATTCCTTTTTCTACATAGAAATCAAAATGCCCAAACGGCACAAAAACTTTCACAGGTAAACTCTTGGGTTCTAATTTCCATTCTCGCAAAAGCGCCTTGTCTTTCTCATTCTCAAATTTCATTGTCCAATAAATTCCCATTGTATCAAAAATCAAAGAACCAATATTCTGACTCACTTCTTTTGGAAGATTCGCAAGTTCTTCAGTAATAACTCCCAAAGTATAACTTTTACCAGAACCTCTCTTCCCTGCAACCAAAATCACATGACTCCGCGCAACATCCATCAAAATTTTATTGCTCAAAGAAGTATATTGCCCCATCTTCACAAAACCCTTTCCAACAAAAACCAATCCTCTTTCTTGAAAATTTTCTTTATCAGATTTATCTCGACCGATTGTAATATCATAAGGCATAAAGACAAATAGCCATGGAGATTTTTAATTGTTTTGTTTGATATAAAGATTAATAATAAGAAAATATTTAAACAACAGTGATTATATTTAAATATGGAAGTGAAAAAATGAGACTTATTACCTGGGCAAAAAATTATGTGAAAAAGCTTAAGTGGTATGATGTTAAACTAGCTCAGATTGCAGCGATTTTTGCAACTCTTACATTGATAACTGCATGGCCAGCATTTTTAGAAGCAGTGCAAAAGCTTGACTGGTATTGGTATTTACTTTTAGCATTTATCTTTGGAATTCCTTTGGTGAAGAGAATCTTTGATTAAATGATTTTTTACTTATTTTTTTAAGAACTCCTCTTTTTAATGGAAATTTTATTAAGTTTAACACTCTGGATGTTAACCTTCTTGGATTATATATTAATTCAAACTAACAGCACAATCAAAACCCTAGTTTTAAATAATTAAGATATTTTATTCAAACATGAAAACGGATTTCATTCCAATTGACTATGATTATTTTGATTTTGAAGGTAGAAATTATACAAAAATCATTGGACGCGACAGCAAAGGCAAAAGAATCTGTTTAGTAGACACTTGTCCAGTTTATTTTTGGGCGATTCTAAAAGATAACGTAAAAGAAAAACGAATACAAGAAATAACTAAAAAAATCGAAAAGATTAAACTAGACCTCAAAGGGAGAAAAACATGTGTTGAGAAAACAGAATTACACGAAAAAAAATTCCTTGGTAAAAAAGTAAAAGCAATAAAAATATTCGCCACAAATTACAAAGATTTACATGATATTGCAGAACATGTAGGAATGCCAGAAATAGAAAAACGGCGCGGTTATGATTTGGGATTCAACACTCATTACATAATAGAAAAAAAACTAAATCCATTATGTTGGTATGAAATTGAAGGTGAATCTTTAGATAATTCCCAAGATTTTGGGGGGATAGGTATGGCTTTGGACGTAGATATATGCATAAAACCCACTTCCTTAAAACCGATTAAAAAAGAAGCGATTAAACCAAAAGTCTTAGCATTTGATATTGAAGTTGATGAATTGCAAATTGGGAAAGGAGAAATTTTAATGGTTTCTTTAGTATCAGACAATTTCAAAAAAGTAATCACATGGAAAAAATGCCCGAAAAAACCAATATATGTAGAATATGTAAAAGACGAGGCAGAACTTTTAGAACGGTTCGTGGAGGTTGTGAAAGAAATCTCCCCAGATTTTTTGACAGGTTATTTTTCAGATGGATTTGATTTGCCTTACTTAAAAGCAAGAGCGCAAAAAAATAAAGTAAATCTAAGTTTGGGATTAGATAATAGTCAACCAAAATTTTATCGGGGAGTAAAAACAACTGGGAAGATTAGTGGAATTGGACATATTGATTTGTTTAGATTCATACAAACTGCTTACGCCCAATATCTACATTCAGAAACTCTGTCCTTAAATGAAGTTGCACACGAATTTTTGGGCGATTCAAAAAAAGATTTCGAATTAAAACATTCATTAAAAATCAAAGAGGAAGAATGGGAAAAATATTTTGAATACAACTTACACGACTCTGTTCTAACATATAAATTATTTGAAAAAATCTGGCAAGATTTGCAAGAATTCACAAAAATTATACAAGAACCTGTTTTTGATGTTTCTCGATATGGTTTATCAAAACAGGTGGAATCATATATTTTACATAACTTGGAAAGATTCAATGAAATTCCAGAGAAAAGACCAACTTACGACGAAATCGGCGAAAGAAAAAAGCGACCTTCTTCTGAAGGGGCATTTGTTTACGAACCGACTCCTGGCTTATACGACAACATAACAATATTTGACTTTACTTCTATGCATACAAGTATTATTGTTTCATTCAATTTATCTAAAACAACTCTCTTAGAGAAAAAAGAAAAAAATTCTTACGAATCTCCAGAAATAGAATATAATGGTAAAAAAACAAAATTTTATTTTGAAAAAGAACCTGGCTTTTTCCCCATTTTAGCAAAAGAAATATTTGAACAAAGAAAAAAATTCAAAAAAGAATTCCAGAAAAACCCAAGCCAATCAACCAAAGCCAGGAGCAACGCATTCAAACTTCTCTCTGCATCTATCCATGGTTATGTCGCATTTTTCGGAGCAAGATATTTCTCTGCAGAAACTTCCAATTCTATCTTAGCATTTGTAAGAAAATTAAATAAGGAATCTATTGAAAAAACACAGAAAGCAGGATATAAAGTAATCTATGCTGATACAGATAGTGTTGCATTTTCATTAGGAAAGAAAACCAAAACAGACGCTAAAAACTTTCTAAAAAAATTGAATTCAGAATTGCCCGGCATAATGGAACTTGAATTAGAAGATTTTTACAAAAGAGGAATCTGGGTAACAAAACGGACAGGAACATTTGGAGCAAAAAAGAAATATGCATTGATAGATTACCATGGAAAATTAAAAATCAGGGGATTCGAAACAGTTCGAAGAGATTGGTGCAACCTTGCAAGAAAACTTCAGAGCAAAATAATCAAACAAATTTTAGAAGACGGAAATGAAAAGAAAGCCTTGGAATATTTAAAAGAGATAGTTAAAAAAATAAAAGAAAGGAAAATTACTCAGAAAGACATTCTCATTAAGACGCAACTTAAAAAACCAATTTCAGAATATAAAGCAATAACCCCCCATGTCATTGCTGCAAAAAAAATGCAAGAACAAAAAATTCCAGTAGATATGGGAAACATAATAAAGTATTATATTGCTGAAACACAAGGAAAGAAAAAATTAGTAAGAGACAAAGTAAAACTTCCTGAAGAAAAAGGAGAATATAATATTGAATATTATTTAGAACGACAAATTCTTCCTGCCGTAGAAAATATTTTTCAAGTCTTCGGAATAAATGTCAAGGAAATTATTGAAGGAAAAAAGCAAATGACTCTCGGCGATTTTTAATACAATCCAGAAGCTTTTCTATCTTGGTGCCCATATTCCTCAGAATAATTAGGCCAATTTACAGAATATGCTGGTTTTATTTTTTGCAATGCTTTTTTTTCCAATTCAGACAATTCTTGCATTGCTCTTTCTTCTAAATATTGAAAATTATTTTGTTCGCCATTTATTTTTTCCACGCTTTGCAAATTTATTTCTTTCTTACCATTCTCATTAGAAATCGTATATTTAGCAAGTTGATTATTAATAATTCCAAAAAAGATTTCCTCTCCTCTATGAATTATTTTCTCTATTTTCATAGCATATTTCTTACCATTTACTTCAACCAATCTTTCAGCTTGATAAATAAATTTTGAGAAATCTTCTTTTTTTATTGGTTCAAAATCAATTGGTTTGTATACTGCAGATTCAATTGAAGCGCTATTTTGAGGAACATAAGTTTCTTTCACAGTTTCTAAAACTCTCCCAGAAGCAGATAAACTCTGTAATTCCCTTAGACTTTCTTTTTCTGGATGAGCAAAAGCTCCAGTCGCATGAGATCTTTTAGCAGGTAAAAGTGTTGATATTCTTCCAGCAGATTTAACCTGAATTGGTGCGAGAACTCTTTCATATTCTCCTTCAATTCTCCTTTGATTTGTATATAACCCAACCTGACTTCCCTTCATTTGCCCTGCTGGAAAATTCACTATTTTCGCTGAATTCCTTATTTCTTCCATGCAAAACCACTCCAAAAGTAATTTAAATAGATTTCCATTTACAAGAATACTATGAGTAAAGCAAAAAACAAGAAAATAGCATCCAAAATCCTAAAAATCCTTTGGTTTATCTTTGGGGGGCTAATCCTACTCTGGACAATTATGTGGAGTGTGAAAATGGACTCTGTAAATGATCTCGGCGTAATCATTGTTGCAGTAATGTTCGCGATAGGAATTTATGCATTTATAGCATATGCAGGAATCACATTATTGTTTATATTAATAAGATGGATAGTAAAAAAAGCAAAACACAGAAAGAAAAGATAATTCTCGCAGGGGAAATAGCTAAACAAATTAAAGTTTATATCAAACCCTTGATAAAAAAAGGCGTGCCACTATTAGAAATCGCTGAAAAAATAGAAAACAAAATAAAAGAATTGGGAGGAGAACCCTCATTCCCAACAAATTTGAGCATAGACAATATTGCAGCACATTATACTCCTTCGCATAATGATGAAACCCTTGCCCACGGACTTTTGAAAGTAGATTTTGGAGCACATGTAGACGGCTGGACTTCTGATACTGCCTTTTCCATTGATTTAGAAAATAACGAAGAAAACAAAAAATTAATCGAAGCTTCAAAGCAAGCTTTAGACAATGCGATTAAATTTGTAAAAGAAGGCAATCCGACCACAGGAGGAATTGGAAAAATAGTTCAGGAAACAATTGAGTCTCATGGCTTTTCTCCCATTGTAAATTTATCTGGGCATGAAATGGACCAGTATGAACTTCACGCTGGACTTACTATTCCAAACATAAACGACCAAACAGACATTCCTTTAAAAAACGGACTTTATGCAATAGAACCATTCTCTACAAACGGAAATGGAAAAGTGCATGATGGAAGTCCTTCTGGAATCTACGCTTTAACAAATGATAAAATGCCCAGAAGTGAAATTGCAAGAGATGTTTTAGAATTTATAATTGAAAAATACCAAACTCTTCCTTTCTGTTCAAGATGGGTGGTAAATGTACTAGGTACAAAAGCATTATTTGGTTTAAGACAACTTGAAGATAATGGCAACTTACATAATTTTGCACAATTAGTAGAATTAAAAGGGAGCAAAGTTGCCCAGTCAGAAAATACAATTCTTATTGAAAAAGAATGTGTAATTGTAACAACAGAATAATTATCCCAAATAACTATTTTCCAAAGGAAGTGCTGCTTTTGCAGATTTCAAATAATTCTCTTCAATCTTTTTGTAAGTATCAATCATTGAACCTGTTATACTTGGTTTAACTTTTTTCAAAGCTTTTTCAAAGTGTTCTTTTTGAACTTGAGTTGCACTGGTAGATTCTCTAAGCGCGAACATTGCAGCTTCTCGAACTACTGAATCCAAATCTGCTCCTGTGTAACCGTCTGTCTTTTTCGAAATTTCTTTCAAAAGCTTCTCCTTTTCTTTCGCAGTTAAAATTTTCTTCCCGTTACCTACAGGAGTATTCTGTGTCTTAATTTGCAAAATTCCAAATCTTCCTTCTTCTTCAGGAGCATTCACTAACAAGATTCTATCAAATCTTCCTGGACGCAATAAAGCAGGATCCAACATATCTGGACGATTTGTCGCACCAATAACAAGAACATCATTCAATTCCTCGAGCCCGTCCATCTCTGCTAACAATTGATTCAAAACACGCTCAGTAACTTTTGACCCTGCATCTATTCCTCGCTTTCCAGCCAAGGAATCAATTTCATCGAAGAAAATAACACATGGCGCTACCTGTCTTGCTCTCTCAAAAATTTTTCTCATACCTTCTTCAGATTTACCAACCCACATACTCAATAAACTTGGGCCTTTAACTTGAATAAAATTCGCTTCTGATTCTTTTGCAACAGCTTTCGCCAAAAGGGTTTTACCTGTTCCAGGAGGACCATAAAGTAAAATTCCCCTTGAAGGTCGAATACCCATTCTCTCAAAACTCTCAGGATATTTTATCGGCCATTCAACAGCTTCTTTTAATTCCAACTTAATATTGCCTAATCCCCCAATAGAATTCCAATCAACATTCGGCGCTTCAACAAAAACTTCCCTCATTGCAGAAGGTCGCACAATTTTCAATGCTTCCATAAAATTTTCTTGCTTTACAATCAACTGCTCTAAAACTTCTTTAGGAATTTGTTCTTCACTATCAAGCTCCATCTTAGGGAATAATTTTCTCAAAACATTCATCGCAGCTTCTTTCGCCAACGCTTCCAAATCTGCGCCAACAAATCCATGAGTCAAACCTGCAAGCTCGTCCAAATTAACATTTTTATCCAAAGGCATTCCTCTCGTATGAATCTTAAGAATTGCAAGTCGCCCAGTTGTTCCAGGAACATTAATTTCTAATTCTCTATCAAATCTTCCAGGTCGCCTCAACGCAGGGTCAAGAGCATTAACTCGATTTGTTGCACCAATAACAATAACTTTTCCTCTTCCTTTCAAACCGTCCATCATTGTCAAAAGTTGGCTAACTACTCTCCGCTCAACTTCGCCTGTAACTTCTTCTCGCTTCGGAGCAATAGCATCAATTTCATCAATAAAAATAATTGAGGGCGCAGTCTTCTCTGCATCTTCAAAAATAGTTCTAATCTTTTTCTCACTCTCTCCGTAAAATTTACTCATAATTTCTGGTCCGTTCAATAAAATAAAGTTCGCTTCTGATTCATTCGCAACTGCTTTCGCCAATAAAGTTTTACCTGTTCCAGGAGGCCCATGCAACAAAATTCCTTTCGGCGGTTGAACTCCCAATCTCTCGAAAATTTCAGGGTGCTTCAATGGTATTTCTACCATTTCCCGAATCTTCTTTATCCCTTCATTCAAACCACCAATATCTTCATAAGTAATTTCTGGAAATTTTTCATCGCTGATTTCAACAGCTTTTGGATTTAGAATTACTTCTGTATTTTCAGAAATATAACAAGGCTGGTTCGGATTTGCAGACACAACAACAAATCTTATCTGCGTGATGGTCCCCCCGAGATTTCCAAAACCCATGCCTCCAAGAATTTCGTTTAAATTCCCAAAAACATCATTCATGTCTCCAAACTCTTCAGACATCAAATCTTTTCTTCTTTGAACTCCACCTAAAACAACAATATCTCCCTTCAAAACAGTTCGTCCGAGCAATCCTTTTTTCAAACCTTCTGGGTCACCATGAACCATAATTCCTTTTTGTGCCGGAGCAATAATTATTTTCTTTGCTTCTTTAACTTCTGCTTTTACAACAGAAACAACTTCACCAATTCCAGTTTTAGAATTTCGTCTCAAGATACCATCTATTCGAATAATTCCTTCACCAACATCTGCCGGGTAAGCTCTGTCAGCAATTGCAACAGTTTCTCGATTACCTTTAATTAAAATAGCGTCTCCCCTGTTAATTCCCAAATCTCGCATTATCTCTGCATCTATTCGCGCGATTCCTTTATACGCATCGTCTTGCAATGCTTCAACAACTTTCAATTTGATTGATTTATTCGCCATTGTCTTCTAACTCCTCCCTAAAATTTACAGACAATCTTCCGATGTCGTCTAAACATAATTTTACCATATTGTTCATTACTTTTTCTTGCTCGTTCAGAAAGGAAACTATTTCTTTTGGAATTGAAACAGCATAACTATTTCCAACAAGTCTCATTTTTACATGAAAAGTTTTATTTTTTAAATTTATAAACTTGTGGTATTCTTGCTCGTCAAGTGGATGAACGATTTTCGCGTGGCATTTTGGACACACCATAAGCCTAAGGACAAAACCATTTTTTACTGCTTTTGCTTTCTGCATTTTGACGTTGCATTTCTTACACAAAATTTCGTTGTCGAATATATCTGTCATAGTATAAATGGCCACATTGGTTAGAATGTGACCGGGGTTGAAAAGAGGTGTGTATACACTTCGTATATACATCAGAATAGATACTATTTAAATGTTATGGTGATTTTTAGATTTGAAAAAATAACAACCAACATTTTAAAAACACTCTTGATTAAATATTCTAATGAGTAAAAAAGGGGAAGGTGTAAGAAAATTCTTTAAGAAATTCTGGTTTCTCTTATGGAAAGACAATAGTGCGAAAGGTTGGATTTTCTCGCTCATCTTTTTGTTTATATTCATAAAATTTATTTTTTTCCCTGGCTTAAGTTTAATCACAGGCACTGCATTACCTCTCGCAATTGTTGAATCCTGCAGTATGCATCATGAAGGAACCGTCTTCTCGGTTTATGATAATTGGTGGGAACAACATGATAACAAATATGAAGCATTAGGGATTTCAAAAGAAGATTTTGAAGGAGGATTTTTAAGCAAATTCCGACGAGGATTCACAAAAGGAGACATCATCTTTTTAATTGGTGCAAAACCAGAAAATCTACAAATTGGGAACATTATTGCATTTAATTCTGGAACACGCGGTGTGCCAGTCATTCATAGAATAATCAATATTGAAGAAAAGGATGGAGAATTAATTTTCACAACAATTGGAGATAACAATGCCCAAAGTTTAAACCCTGCGAATAATGTTTTAGGCGTCGATGAAAGAGAAATAAAAGCAGAACAAATCGTAGGAAAAGCCGCATTCCGAATCGTCCCCTATCTCGGCTGGGGAAAATTAATATTTTTTGAACATTTAAGAACAGAATCTGAAAAAGGAATATGCCAAGAAAATTAAGAAAGGTTTTTAAATGAAATCAAACAAAAGTAAAAATGGTTGGAGGTCACAATGGAATTCTGTCCTAAATGCGGAGCAGTTTTAATCAATAAAGGAAAGAAAAATGCTTGTGCAAGATGCAATTACGTCGCAAAAAATAAAATCGAATTAACTACTTGTGAAAAAATAGGAGAAAAAACAGAAATTGCAGTCGTGAAAAAAAACATGCAAGTTTCTCCAATAATAAAAGAAAAGTGTTCAGAATGTGGAAACGACCAAGCATATTTCTGGACAGTCCAAACACGTTCAGGCGACGAAGCAGAAACCAAATTCTTCAAATGCACAAAGTGCGAACACACTTGGCGAGAGTATCGATAAACAAAGAAGAATAATCAAATAATATCTATGCTCGAGAAGAGAGTATCGATAATTTTAGGGGTATATAGATAAACTTTTTAACTCTTATTTCTATGAAAATACACGGCTCTGTAGCTCAGTTTGGTTAGAGCACCAGACTCTTAATCTGGGTGTCGGGGGTTCAAATCCCTCCAGGG
>Ga0075116_10000254_pt1 | contig 25261 bp, 21 predicted proteins | sample AntAceMetag02UKC_FD_69786 | JGI IMG/M metagenome (GOLD analysis project Ga0075116, IMG submission 69786) | Saline lake microbial communities from Ace Lake, Antarctica- Antarctic Ace Lake Metagenome 02UKC | ecosystem: Environmental > Aquatic > Non-marine Saline and Alkaline > Saline | place...
CTCTCGGCTGTGGCTTTTGCGCTTTCTTTTATGTTCCATCAGACACCTCCTTGTGGTATTATATACCATTATCGGTGTCCGTTCAACCGGGGCAAGTCCACACAATACTTAATGCACAGAGATAAGTTTACCCCAAATTCTGAGTGTTGTTCAAAAGTATGAATAAACAAAAGAAAGATATAATACCCAAGCCCCAAAGAGTCTACATTCGCACTTTCGGATGGCCGTATGTCCAAGTACATAGGGATGATTCTGGGATTGTTGAGGAAGATAAGTGCTTTGAAATGAAGGTATTGTGGTAAGATTTGAATGAATAGCATATACAATAAAAGTATTGACAGAACCGTATAAATTATATATACTTATTGATAAGTAGTAAGAGATTATACGGAGGTCAAATGAGCGCAAAAATACAAAAACTTATGAATTTTTTCCAGAACCACGGTAGGGTGGTTCGATTTTCCGCTATCCTAAAGGCGGGATTCCATCCTGATTCGCTTATGGTTCTTGAAAAAGAGGGAAAGGTTGAAAGGATTGCCCGGGGCCTTTATCGGGTAACCAATTATACTCCTGGTTCTCACCCCGATCTTGTTATTGCATCGTTGCAAGCAACTAGAGGCGTTATTTGTCTTTTTTCTGCTCTCTCTTTTTATGAAGCAACAAGTGAAATTCCAAAGTTCGTGGATCTAGCTATTCCGCAAGGCACACACGCAAATAAAATTAACTATCCCCCGGTAAGATTTTATCGCTTTGTGGCTAAAGCATGGAAAGCGGGAATCGAAGAGCATGAGGTTGAAGGGCATAAGATCAAAGTTTATAATCTCGCCAAAACAATTGCCGATTGTTTTAAATTTCGCAATAAAATAGGTCCAGATGTTGCCAGGGATGCTCTCAAGGTTGCTGTTACGGAAAAAAAGATAAAGCCAAAAGAAATCATGCAGTATGCCAAGATTTGCCGCGTTGATAATATTGTAAAACCTATATTAGAAGCTATGCTATGAAAAAAGATGTTAAGAACATACAAGCTTCCGTACGAACTCGACTTAAGAATAAAGCGGAAGAAACTAATCGTCCTTTTTCAGAAATTCTACAATATTACGGAATGGAAAGATTTCTTTACCGGTTTAGTCGGTCCAAATATGCAGAAAAATTTATTTTAAAAGGCGCACTTATGTTTATAGTATGGCATGTGCCTGAACGGCGAACAACTCTTGATATAGATTTCTCGGCACGTTTTGATAATCAAATAGCAAGTATTGAGAAAGTAATAAAAGATATTTGCAAGGTTCCAGTAACCCCAGATGGGTTTATGTTTGATCCAAAAACAATTAAAGGGCAGAAAATAAAAGAAAACGCGGAGTATGAAGGCGTGCGTGTAAAATTTCGAGGATTTTTAGAACGAACACGCGTTTCAATGCAGATTGATGTTGGTTTTAGAGATGTTATATATCCGAAGCCTAGGATTATTGATTATCCTGTAATTTTAGATTTTCCCATGCCTCATCTTAAAGGTTACCCAGTAGAAAGTGTGGTTAGCGAAAAATTTGAAGCCATGGTAAAATTAGGACTTTTAAACAGCCGCATGAAGGATTTTTATGATATTTGGCTCTTGATGCGTCAGTTCGATTTTAATGGTTCCAAGCTTGCCGAGGCGTTGAAAAGAACCTTTGAATATCGTAAAACTCCTTTACCAGAGCATAAACCATTGTTTGCTGAAGAAATCTATGATAAGAAATCCGACCGTCAGATGCTATGGAAGGCCTTTCTAAAAAAGGGAGATATTACACATGCCCCTGAGAAATTAAGCGCTACAGCCAAGGCAATTGAGAAATTTCTTATTAAACCGCTTGAGGCAATTAAGAAAGCACAAGAATTTAGTGAAAAATGGGAAGCTACGGGGCCGTGGAAATAAATAACGATGAATGATCTTAGGGGAATTAGAGGGACACAATACTTAATGCATAGAGATAAGTTTACCCCAAATTCTGAGTGTTGTTCAAAAGTATGAATAAACAAAAGAAAGATATAATACCCAAGCCCCCGAGAGTCTACATCCGAAAGTCCTGATGAAGACTCTCGGGGGCGATTTTGCGAAGTGAGTGGAGCGAACGTAGTCCCGAGCGAAGTCGAGGGGATGTTTTTGCCCTATACCAGTCCGTTTATGGCGGACGGTATAGGGCAGGCGTCTTTTACAAGCCGCTAAAAAGCATGCCCCGTACCGGAGTGAAGCGATTGGTTCGGGGCAGATGAAAAGGAAAATCCCCACCACTCGAGATAGGCAAGAGCTTATTTACCCCTTAAAAGAATTAACTGTAATCCCAATATGGTAATGTCACATTATACCAATTTAGAAATGTCACATTCTAAATGTGCTATAATGCCTCAATTGGAAGGAGGGTATTATGGCAGGAAAGGACATTATCATATTGAGCAGGAAGGAATTCAGAAGAGTACCGGTTATAAGTAGCGTAATAAATAAGCAGATTACACAGCAGGAAGCAGCCAATATATTAGGTTTTTGCCGCAGGCAAATAATAAGATTAGTAAAAGAAGTAAAGGAAAAAGGTGATATAGCCTTTATCCATAAATCAAGAGGTAAGCCCTTAAACAGGGCAGAACCGGCTGAAGTAAAAGATAACCTGCAAATAATCCGCATCTTTATATATTGACAAGATAGTGTTAATATACTATAATTGTATTGCATTAAAATTAAAATCTTAAAAAAGGAACGAAAAATGTCTTTTATATCATATCTACGTAGAGTTTTATCAATTACTTTTATCATTATTTTTATGTCCAGCAATATGCTATGCCTGGAGGCTGCATCAATCCAACCTTATGACGATACTCTAAGGGCTATGTCGTTACAATTGAGGGGGCAAGAAGATTCAGAACCCTGGTTTCTTAAAGAAAATCATGGAACAGTAAAGATTATTGTAGAATCAGGTGCCGGCTTACATTGCGGATTTACAGATGAAGATTACAGGGAAATGGGTGCTGAGATAGTTGATAGCGCACAAGATATATACAGCCAGGCCCATGTAATTCTAAAAGTAAAAGAACCCGAGGATTTAAGCGCTATAGGTAGAAACGATGAAGCTATGCTTATGCAGAACATGCCAAAAGCCAAGGCGGATGATTATGTTGTTGTAATAGGCATTATAAGAGAGAACAGGCCTGATGAAGGGCGTGTGGCTGTTCCACCTGCGGGGGTGAAGCAGATTTTGGATTTTGTAAATACAAATGGATGTTATGTCGGCGACAGAGGAAGGCTTGAGAAATTAATCTTTACTTACTGGCACCTCGCTGCTATGAGAAGGACAACAGAGCTTGTTATGACTGCAAGGGCCACTGCAATAGGAATGGAGTCAATAACAACAGAGATGCCTAGCGAACAACCGCTTTTTAGGAATAAGATGTATATAGATTCCCAGGGTGAACCCGGCCGAATAGATATTCCGGCTATAGTGAAAGATTTGAAAGAGAGACTTGGACATACATGTCCTACACTTGATCCCATGAGCGTTGTTGCTGGAAAACAAATAGTTATGCATGGTGCCTTATGTTTAAATCAAGAGAAGGCTAGAGTGGATAATAGCGGTAAATTTATAATTGATGAGGATTGGGTTAATGAGCAATTGGCTAAATATCCTGATGGTCCGCAAGGAAAACCCCTGCAAGGAAAAGTTGTTTTAATTACAGGTGCGGGAACCCTGGGATTATCTGCATTGCAGAAAGCAGTGAACTTAGGAGCAAAGATTATTATAACGGATCTGCAGGAAAATATAAATTTAATTAATCAAATACTTTGCCAAGAGTATGGTGATACAAATGTGGGCATAGCTACTTCTAAGGAGCATATCGATATTATGCTTAACAGTAAAGATATTATAATTATGGCAGCAGAAAGTAGAGAACTTATAAAACCTGCACTAGGACGCTCCTGTATGGCGATAGGAGCGGCTTATCTTCTAAATGAAAGGGCTCCACAAACAATAACCGCGAAAGATATCAAAGAAACTATTGATCAAAACCCGGATTTGATATTATACTTAGGTGATCCAGCAAAGGACCAAGGCGGCAATTTTCCTGTTATAGATATAAATGGGGATGAATTAATGGAGATAGATTATACAATACACAGTGCGCCTATACATGTCGGATATAAAGGACGGGTATTATATAATTTAGTTGCTAATCTTCCGGGAAGGCCAATAGTCCCTGGTAAAGAACCAGATTTAGAAAACCCTGCTCCAGTAGCAAGGGCAGCGTCATTGGCATTATGGGAATCACGATGGCCGTATTTACAATTACTTTTAGAACATGGTCTTATAGGTGCTGTGGAAGCAGACCCTGGGTTAGGAAATGGTATTGTTGTGGTCAATGGTATACTTACAGCTAGACCAGTTGGAGAAGTTTTTGATATTTCATGGACTCCGATTGGTGATATTTTCAGGCACCAGGATATCGCAAGAAACATAAATTCTGCGGCGTAAAAAATATTTTAAAGGATAACTAGTCGCTGCCCCTAGTTAATCAAAAACGAAGGGAAAATAAGCGCAGCATGAAAAATCAAGTTAAATTTAAATACAGACGTTTTGGAAATCAAGCTTCAAACTGTCCCAAAATCAAGCTTCAAACTGTCCCTTCCACCTAAAGAAGTTGCCCTTACCTGCCTTTTATGCTAAAATTAACCCATTATGAAAACTAAAAAATCGCCCCGAAAGGTCTTCATTAGAACTTTCGGATGCCAAATGAATAATGCTGACAGCGAGCTGGTGTATAGTATGTTGCTGTCGCAGGGGTATGTTAAAGCTAAATCTTATGAGGATGCGGATGTGATATTGTTTAATACCTGCTCTGTGAGAAAACATGCAGAGGATAGGGTATGGGGGAAGGTGGGGCAATTAAAGAAGGGCATGGATCCCCGCCTTCGCGGGGATGACAGTGTGAGGCGCGGGAATGACAAAAGACCTATCATTGGTATTATCGGATGCATGGCAAAGGCACAAGGGGATGAGATATTTAAACGATTGCCGCATGTTAATTTTATATGTGGGCCTTCGGATATATATGCAATAGTGGATTTAATAGAGCAGGTGCAGGCTAGGCCTAAGAAGCATTTTGCGGAGATAGGGAGACGCCAAAGGTTGTTGAAAATGGATCCCCGCCTTCGCGGGGATGACATAGGATACAGAGAAGAGAGGATAAAGGCAGGTATAAATATTAGTTATGGATGCAATAACTTTTGTTCATATTGCATTGTACCATATGTAAGAGGAAGAGAGATAAGCCGTAAGCAGAAAGATATTATAGATGAGGCAAAGGCATTAGTTGATGATGGTGTAAAAGAGATAATGCTTCTTGGGCAAAATGTTAACAGTTATCAGTACTCAGTTAACAGTAATCAGAAAAACAATTTTATAAAGCTATTAGAGAAGATTAATAAGATTGATGGGCTTTTGCGAATAAGATTTATGACATCACATCCAAAAGACGCGAATATTGATCTATTTAAAGCAATAAGAGATTTAGATAAGGTGTGTGAACATCTTCATTTGGCTCTTCAGTCAGGTTCAGATAGAATTTTAAAGCTAATGAACAGAAAATATACCTCAGCAGATTACCTAAAACTCATAAACCAATATCGTAAGATCGTAAAAAGAGGCTCTCTTACAACTGATGCGATAGTAGGATTTCCGACGGAAACTGATAAGGATTTTTATCAGACATATACTTTTATGCAAAAAATAGAGTTTGATGGCGCGTTTATTTTTAAATATTCTACAAGGCCGCATACAGCTGCCGCTAAAATGGAAGATGATGTGGCAATGCATATAAAACAGGAAAGAAACCAGGCTTTGTTAAAACTGCAAGAAGATGTTTTTAATAATAAAATTAAATCACTTATGAATACAACCCAGCAAACATTAGCAGTGGGCGAAGCAAGGCGCGCACCTGTATCAAAATGGCTTGACAATGGAGGATATTATATTAAAGGAAGAACAGCCGCTAATTTACAGGTAATATATCCTGGAAATGATGATATGATAGGGCATATATCTGATGTAAAGATCAAAGACATAGAAGGGAAAACATTAATAGGGGAGAGGATATGAGTATAAATAAATCAGAAATCAGAAATCAGATGTCAGATGTCAGAAGTCAGATTGTTTTTGTTGTTTTTCTTCTGTCTTCTGTCTTCTGTATTCTGTCTTCTGTTGCTTATGCTGATGTAGGCGCGGCATGGCAAAATTTCTTAGAAGGTGATTATAAAAAAGCTATAAGTGAAGCAGAAAATATAAAAGGCGCTGATGCTCATTATGTTATGGGGCTTTCTTACCTTAAGCTAGGTAAGCCAACACATGCTAGAAAGCATTTTATTTTTATAAAAGATGTACATCCAAGCGCAAGTATAAAAGAAGAAATTGCTTTAAGTATCGCGGATTCTTATTTTCTCGAGGGAGATTTTAATAATGCGGCAATAAAATATACAAGTTTCTTAAAAGCTTACCCAGCATCAGGCTTAGCTGCTATGGCATATTTAAAATTAGGCCAATCACAAAGAAGATTAGGATACTGGGCCCAAGCAAAAGCTTCATTGTCAAAGGTGATAAATAGTTTTTCACAAAGCTATGAAAAAAAGGAAGCCCAAGTAGAGCTTTTAAAGGAATTTTATTATTATGTACAAGTCGCTTCTTTTAGCAGACATACAAACGCGACAAGGACTTATGGAAAATTAAAAAAACAAGGATTTGATACAAGCATAAAAAAGATAGAAAAAAGCAATAAAACATTTTATAGAGTCTGTGTAGGGCAATTTCAAAACAAGTCTGATGCGGATGTGGAGTTAAATAAATTAAAAGCAAGTGGATATGAAGCAAGGATCTTCCCATAAGAAAAAAATGGTGCCAGGCACCATTTTTGGAAAATGGTGCCTGGCACCATTTTTAACATTTATAGTTGGACCTACCGCATCCGGCAAAACGGCCGTTGCGATAGAATTAGCCAAGATGATAAATGCTGAGATTATATCCTGTGATTCAATGCAGGTATATAAAGGTATGGATATAATTTCACAGAAAGCCACAAAAGCCCAAAGAAAACAAATTTCCCACCACGCAATAGATATAATTTCCCCTACTTGCAACTTCAGTGTAGCTGATTACAAGAAAAAAGCCCTAAAGGCTATAAAGAGCATACATAAAAAAGGCAAGCAAGTGCTTTTTGTCGGAGGTACTGCCCTATATATGAAGGCTTTAATAGATGGGCTTTTCTCATCACCTAAACCTGACTTAAAATTAAGACGAAAATTAGAATCTGAATCTGCGCAAAAACCAGCAGGCTATTTGCATAAAAAGCTTAAGAAATTAGATCCTGCAACTGCTCAAATACTTCATCCAAATGATATAAGAAGGATTATCAGGGCACTTGAGGTGTGTATAAAGACAGGAAATAAGATGTCTGTATTAAAGAAAAAAACAAAAGGCCTAAGCAAAGATTATAAAATAAAGGTGTTTTGTCTTAATATGCCAAGAGAGAAGCTTTATGAGAGAATTAATAAAAGGGTTGATGTGATATTTAGAAAAGGTGCAATGACAGAATGCAAGCGCCTTAAAAACAAGAAACTTTCAAAGAGCGCATCACAAATTTTAGGTTGCAAGGAAATATTTGCTTATCTTGATAAAAAATGCACAAAACAAGAAGCAAAAGATATGCTTAAGCAAAATACCAGGCGCTTTGGGAAAAGACAGTTGTCATGGTTTAGAAATGATGAACGCATAAAGTGGATTAATATAAATAGTGGCGAGAGCGCGAAAGAAATAGCAGGGAAGATAGCGTTGCTATTGTAAAAATGGATCCCCGCCTTCGCGGGGATGACAGTGTGAGACGCGGGGATGACAGGAGAGTATGAAATTATATAATACACAGCCAGGGAAAGAGAAAGCTATACTTGTTACAGTCACTCTTCCTAAAGAGGAGCGCAGAGGCTGGAGCGCGGAAGATATGGCCTCTGAGTTAAAAGAATTAGCGCAATCATCAGGCAGGGTGCAGGTAATAGATGAGATGTGCGCAAAGATTGAAAAGCCCACAGCTAGTTTTTTTATAGGAACAGGCAAGGTAGAACAGATACATGAACTTGTGCACGAGCATAATGAAGATATTAATGTAATAGTATTTAATGAAAATCTTTCTTCTTCTCAGCAAAGGAATTTAGAAGAAGAAATAGGTGTTAAGGTAATAGATAGAAGCCAGCTTATCTTAGATATATTTGCCCAAAGAGCACATTCTATAGATGGTAAACTGCAGGTTGAATTAGCGCAGCTTGAATATATAAAGCCCCGCCTTGTAGGTAAAGGTATTATGCTTTCGCGCTTGGGGGGCGGCCTAGGAACACGTGGGCCCGGTGAAAAAAAGCTGGAAGTTGACCGTCGTCGTATAGAAAATAGGCTATCTAGAATAAAAGATGAGCTAAAGAGCCTTAAACATAGAAGAGAAGCAAGGCATAAAATAAGAAAAGAGCATTCTGTTTCTACAATAGCATTAGTAGGATATACAAACGCGGGAAAATCCACACTGCTTAACGCGCTTACAAAATCAGATGTTTATGTGGATAACAGGCTTTTTAGCACTTTAGATACTGTTTCATCCAGATTTGTTTTGCCAAATCATCAGAAAGTGCTTTTTATCGATACTGTTGGTTTCCTACATAACCTGCCGCATAATTTAATAGAGGCTTTTAAGGCAACATTAGAAGAGGTAGCACAGGCGGATTTGCTGCTTCATGTAGTTGATGTGAGTAATCCGCGTGTTAATGAACTTATGGATTCGGTTTATCAGGTGCTTAAGGAGCTTGGTGCTCAGGATAAGCCCACTGTTGTAGCATTAAATAAAACAGACACAGTGAAAAATGAATTTGACATAATAAGATTGCGCAAAAAAATTAATAATTGCGTTGCCATATCTGCGAAAAAAGGAGATGGGTTAGGAAATTTAACAAATGCTTTAATGGAGCAGTTTTCCGGGCTTCTAGAAGAGATAGATGTTTTAATTCCTTATGATAGCATGAATATAGTTAATGCTGTATATAGCGAAGGTAATGTCATAACAAGAAAAGACACTTCAAAAGGCGTACGCATAAAAGCGCTTATCCCAACTAGCATAAAAGATAAGCTTTCCCACCTGCTTGAAAAAAATTAAGCAAAACTGTAGCAGAAATTTTTTAGGTTATTTTACTTGACATAAATCAGAAGTATGATAGAATTAGCATCTTATTAGCACTCTTAATCTTAGAGTGCTAACGAAATAAGGCCACAACTTAGCGAACTATAATGAAGCTAAGTTGTCTGGCCGAATTTAATCCCGAGAAGCGAAGCGACGAGAGATTCTAAAAAATGACAAAACAAAATCTTGAACCCAGAAGAGAAAAAATCTTAGAGCTTATTATAGATAATTACATTACAACTGCCGCACCAATAAGTTCGCGCGCAATAAGCAGGCGCCTGCGCAGTAGCCTAAGCTCAGCTACCATAAGAAACGTTATGGCAGACTTAGAAGATGCTGGCATGATTACTCATCCGCATACCTCTGCAGGAAGAACCCCAACAGATGAAGGTTATAGATATTATGTAAATACACTTATGCAGATTAAACTGTTGACTGAGGAAGAGAAAAAGCGCATAGATAAAAGGTTTAAGCAAAAGACAGAAGAAATAAATGACCTATTAATAAATACATCCAGGCTCCTGTCTTCTGTCGGAGAAGAGGCAGGTTTGGTTACTTTTCCTGCGCTGGAGAAAGGCACTTTCAGGCACATTGAATTAATGGAGATAGCAGAGGATGAGATTCTGGCAGTTCTTCTGACCAGAAGTGGCCTTATAAAAAATGTTGTGGTAAAATTTGATAAGCCACTTAAAAAAGGGGACTTAGCTAAGATAACCAATTTCTTAAATGTCAGATTTAATGGCGTATCATTGCATGATATAAAAAAGGCTATAACACAGCAATTGCTAATTGAGAAAGACTCCTTCTTTTATATATTAAATGAGACCAAGCGTATAGTGGATTTAATGTTAAGTAATATAAAAGATGAGAGAATTTATTTAGAAGGCGCATCTAAGATAATTATGCAGCCTGAATTTAATAATTTAGGTAAAGTTGAAGCGTTGCTTAAGGTATTAGAGAGCCCTGATACGCTGGCTTCTATTGCCAGGAAAAATATTAATACAGACGGAGTTAGCATATATATTGGTGAAGAAATCCAGATAAATGAGTTATGTGATTGCAGCCTTGTGGTTTGTGATTACGCAATAAAGAGTAACCGTTCAGGCACATTAGGGATAATAGGGCCCAAAAGGATGCCATATGCAAAAATTGTGTCTTTAGTTGACTATGTATCAAAGAGTTTAAGTGGGGTGTTGGAATGAAAGAGCATGATAAATTAGAAGTAGCCATTAAGGAAAAAGAAGAGCTTAATGATAAATACCTGCGCTTAGCAGCAGAGTTTGAGAATTTTAAAAAGCGCATATTAAAAGAACAGGAGCAGTTTTTACAGTTTTCAAATGAAAGGATTTTGACGCAGCTTTTACCCATAATAGATGATTTTGACAGGGCTCATGAGGCTGCTAAGGAGCATAAGCCTGGCGAGATATTTTCAAAAGGCGTGGAAATGATATTGGATCAGTTGCATAAGATGCTTAAAGATAATGACGTGGAAAAAATTAAAACAACAAATGAGAAATTTGACCCAAATATGCATGAAGCTATCGCGACTACTGAAACAGAAAAACACGAAGAAGATACTGTAACCGAGGAAATATCCCCAGGTTATTTATTAAATGGCAGATTACTTAGAGCTGCAAAAGTAAAGATTGCTAAAAAACCAGAAAAACAAGAAGAAGGAGAGGACACAAAATGACAGAAGTAAAAGGGAAAGTAATAGGAATAGATCTTGGAACCACTAATTCCTGTGTAGCGGTTATGGATGGCGGAGAGCCTAAAGTTATAGCAAATGCTGAAGGTGCCCGCACTACACCGAGTGTGGTTGCATTTACTAAATCCGGAGAAAGAATAGTAGGCCAGCCAGCAAAACGTCAGGCAGTTACTAATTCGGATAATACCATATTTTCAATAAAGCGCTTTATGGGCAGACAGCATTCAGAAGTAGAGGTAGAAGAAAAAATAGTGCCTTATCATATAGGCGAGGATGCAAAAGGAAATGTTATTGTGCGCGCAGGCGGCAAAGATTATACGCCTCCTGAGATAAGCGCCATGGTTTTACAAAAAATGAAACAAACAGCAGAGGATTATTTAGGGGAGAAGGTGGAAAACGCTGTTGTTACTGTACCAGCTTATTTTAATGACGCACAAAGACAGGCTACAAAGGATGCAGGTGTTATTGCTGGATTAAATGTGCTTCGTATAATAAATGAACCTACTGCCGCAAGTTTAGCTTATGGTTTAGAGAAGAAAAAGAACGAAAAAATAGCAGTCTATGATTTAGGCGGCGGCACATTTGATATATCAATACTTGATGTAGGCGAAGCAGGAGAAGGCCAATGGGCGGTTGAGGTAAAGGCGACAAATGGTGATACGCATTTAGGTGGAGATAATTTTGATCAGAAGATAATGAATTGGATAGCTGATGAGTTTAAAAAAGAAAATAGCGTTGACCTTCGTCAGGATAAGATGGCACTTCAGCGCCTTAAAGAAGCAGCAGAAAAGGCTAAGTGTGAACTTTCTTCAAACATGCAAACAGAGATAAATCTGCCATTTATTACAGCAGACCAGAGCGGGCCAAAGCATCTTTCCATGTCACTTACACGTTCTAAATTAGAGCAATTGGTAGATGAGCTTATTCAGCGCACTGCTGCTCCATGTAAACAGGCATTACAAGATGCGGGTTTCTCAGCTTCAGATATAAATGAAGTAGTTTTAGTAGGTGGACAGACCAGAATGCCAAAGGTTCAAGCATTGGTAAAGGAGCTATTTGGTAAAGAGCCACACAGAGGAGTTAATCCTGATGAGGTAGTAGCAATAGGTGCTGCGATTCAGGGAGGCGTATTAAGCGGAGAAGAAGGTTTAAAAGATGTATTACTTTTAGATGTTACTCCACTTTCTTTAGGAATAGAGACCTTAGGCAGTGTTATGACAAAGTTAATTGAGAAAAACACAACTATTCCGACGAAAAAGAGTCAGATATTCTCAACAGCTGCTGATAACCAAACAGCAGTTTCAATTCACGTTTTACAAGGTGAGCGCGGTATGGCAACAGATAACAGAACACTTGGCAGATTTGATCTTATAGGAATACCGCCAGCGCCAAGAGGCGTTCCGCAGGTTGAGGTAAGCTTTGACATAGATGCTAACGGCATAGTCCATGTTTCAGCAAAAGACTTAGGCACAGGCAAGGAGCAGAAGATAAGAATAGAATCTTCAAGCGGCCTGTCCAAAGAAGAAATAGAAAAAATGAAAAAGGATGCCGATGCTCACGCCACAGATGATAAGAATAAAAAAGAGTTGGTAGAGGCAAAAAATCAACTGGATACATTAATTTACAGCATTGAGAAGTCATTAAAGGATTATGGTGATAAAATAACTGCTGATGAGAAAAAGAAAGTCGAAGAGGCAGTAGTAAAAGCTAAAAAGGATCTGGACTCTCAAGACGCGGCTCAGATTAAAAAGACACAAGAAGAGCTTGCAAAGGCATCACATAAGCTTGCAGAGCATGTATATAAAGATGCACAAGCTAAGGCACAACAGCAACAGCAAAAGGGTCCACAGCCCGGAGCACAACAAGGCCAGCAGCAACAAGGCCCGCAAGAACAGGCTCCTGAAGCTGATAAAAAAGATAAAGAAGATGTAGTTGACGCAGAATATAAAGTAGAGGACGATAAAAACAGTAATCAGTAATCAGTTATCAGTAGTCAGCAAAATCAAAAAAAACTACTGAAAACTGAAAACTGAGAACTGAGAACTGAAATGAAACGTGATTATTACGAAATCCTTGGTGTAAATAAAAACGCCAGCGCTGATGAGCTAAAGAAAGCTTATCGAACGCTGGCGTTTAAGTATCATCCTGATAAAAACGCTGGAAATAAAAAAGCTGAAGAGCAATTTAAAGAGGCTACAGAGGCATATGAGGTATTATCTGATACTCAGAAAAAGGCTCAATATGATCAGTTTGGGCATGATGCGTTTAAATATGCTGGAGCAGGCGGCGGCGGTGGCGATAGTTATGGTTTTAGTGGAGGCATTGATTTAGAGGAAGCTTTACGAGCTTTTAGAGAGAATTTTGAAGGCGGCAGCATATTTGATAATATTTTTGGTGGTGGGGATATGTTTGGCGGATCTACAAGACAGAGGGTTCACCGGGGGCGTGATTTAGAATTAAGCATGGAGATATCTTTTGAAGAAGCGGCATTTGGCACAAAACGTACAGTTAAGCTCGCAAGGCATGAAAGTTGTGATGTTTGTGATGGTAGCGGGGCTAAGCCCGGCACATCCAGGATAAGATGTGACCAATGTGGCGGCTCTGGCAAGGTAACTACAGCTAATGGATTTTTTAGTGTATCAAGAGGATGCCCGCAATGTGAGGGTGAAGGCGAGATAATAAAAACTCCCTGTAAAAACTGCAGAGGTGATGGCAGAATAAGGCGGGAGAAAAAACTTGAAATAAAGATTCCAGCAGGTATTGAATCAGGTGTGCGATTGCGCATCAGCGGTGAGGGTGAATTACCTAAAGGTGGTGGCCAAAGAGGTAACTTGTATGCGCTTATTTATGTAAAAGAACATGAAATATTCCACAGAGAAGGCAACCATATAATTTGTGAGGTTCCTATAACTTTCCCACAAGCAGCATTAGGTGATGAGATAAGCGTTCCCACGCTTGAAGGTAAAGTAAAAATGAAAGTTCCAGCTGGTACACAGAGTGGCAAAATATTCAGACTTAGAGGCAAAGGGATCCATGATGTACATGGTTATGGTAAAGGTGATGAACTTATCAGGATTATTATAGAAACACCGACAAAACTTAGTGCTAAGGAAAAGCAATTGCTTAAAGAATTTGGAAAAGAAGAAGGAAGCAACACTCCTGGTGTAAGAATGTTTATGGAAAAGGTAAAGAGGTTGTTTAAATAATGCCCACATACGAATACAAATGCAAGAAATGCAAAAAGACATTTGAAATCTTACAAAGTATTAAAGCAAAACCAATAAAGAAATGCCCTAAATGTAAGTCTGCAGTAGAAAGAGTACTTAGCACCGGCGGCGGATTCCTACTTAAGGGTTCTGGGTTTTATGCAACAGATTATCGCAGCAAAAGCTATAAAGAAAAACAGAAGAAAGAACAAAAACCCACTTGCCCCAAAACAAGCAAAAAAGCAGATTGTTCTAAGTGTCAGGAGAAATAGCACATGGCAAAAATAAAACCATTTCATGGAGTAAGATTTAATAAAAAGAGCGTCGGAAGCTTATCCAAAGTTGTATGCCCGCCATATGATGTAATAAACAAACAACAGCGCAAAAATTATCTGAGCAAATCAGATTATAATGTGGTGTCACTCGTATTGCCTAAAGGCGGGAACAAACCAGCAGGTTATGAAAATTCCAAAAAGCTGCTTAATAAATGGCTTAATTCGGGCGTATTAATTCATGATGAGAAGCCTTGTGTTTATGTTTATATCCAAAAATATAAAGTTGGTAAAACCACAAAATCCAGAATGGGTTTTATGGCGCTTTTGGAATTACAAGATGGTAAAAAAAGAAAAGTGCTTCCTCACGAGAAGATATTTGATAAATTTAAGTTTGAAAGATCCAGACTTATGAGGACTACTCAGTCACACCTAAGCCCTATATTCACTGTTTTTAAAGATAAAGGAAAAAAAGTTGATAAACTACTTTCATCAGCAATAAAAGGAAAAAAGCCCATAGCAAATATAGATACAAAAGATGTGGAAGAAAAACTCTGGAACATTTCAGATGATAAGATTATTCATAGTTTAGAGCACCTTATAAAAAATGAAGAGTTATTTATAGCTGATGGGCATCATCGTTTTGAGGCGTCTTTATATACAAGGGATTATTTAAGAGTCCAACAGCGCTCAGGAAAAACAAAGATGCCATATGATTATACAATGGTCTATTTCCTAAGCATGCAGAATAAGGGCATGGTAATATTACCAACGCACAGGACAATTAAATATCTGCCAAAAGGATTTTCAAAAGAATTACTGCTTAAAAAGCTATCTAAGCATTTTTCAGTATCATTGGCAAAAAACAAACAAGAGCTGCTTAAGAAAATGGAGGCAGCAGATAAAAAAGCAAAGAACGCATTTGGATTTTTCTATAAAAATACCTATATATTCGCGGCTCTTAAAGATACTAAGATTATCAAGAGTATAGGGCCTACTGGCAATTGCTTAAGTTGGAAGAAGCTTGATGTAAGCATATTGCATTATTTTATACTTCCTGAGCTCCTTGGTATAAAAGAGAAGGCAGGTGCAAAGCGAAATATATATTATTACAGGGGAATACCTGAAGCTATAAAAATGGTAAAATCCAAAGACTTTAAATTAGCTATATTCCTGAACTCCACCAAAATAGAAGAGGTAGAGGCAGTGGCAAAGGCAGGCAACAAAATGCCGCATAAATCTACCTATTTTTATCCTAAACTCCTCACCGGCCTTGTAATTCATAAGTTTTAGCACCTTTTTTCTTGCCATATTAACCCTCATATGATAGTATAGCACTTCAAATTATAATTATATTAACTATATATAGGAGTTAGTTTTTAAATTGGACTGGAACAAGATAAAAGACGCTATATTAAGCGGTGATATCCCCGGTATACCCACCCTTGTTAAAGAAGCAATATCTGCTGGCGCTTCAGCCGAAGAGATCCTGGATAATGGACTTATCGCGGGAATGTCTGTGGTTGGAGAAAAATTCAAGAAAAGCGATATATTTGTGCCAGAGGTACTCATAGCTGCCAAGGCAATGCATGCAGGCTTGGATATCTTAGAGCCGCTTCTGGCAGAAAGCAATGTAAAGCCTAAGGGGAAGATAATCATAGGCACTGTAAAGGGCGATTTGCACGATATAGGTAAAAACTTAGTTGCCATGATGCTTAAAGGATCTGGCTTTTTAGTCATGGATTTAGGTATTGACGTGGAGCCTGGACGATTTGTTGAGGAAGCTATTAAAAATGCCGTTGAAATCATAGCAATGTCTTCACTTCTTACCACTTCTATGCCATCAATGAAGGCCATAATTGAGTTATTAAAAAAACAAGACCCTAACAAAAAAATCAAAACCGTTATAGGCGGAGCACCTGTAACACAAGAATATGCTAATGAAATAGAAGCAGACGGTTACGCTGATAACGCCTCCTCAGCCGTAGATAAAGTGAAGGAGCTATTGGGGTTATAACGGCTCAAACTAAAAACTGGAAACTGATTACTGACAACTGACCAAAAATGCCTATCTTCAGAAAACCAAAATATACTATTGTTAATCTAAAAAAACTCAAGCACCGGAAAAAAAAGAATATGCCCGATGGCCTCTGGACAAAATGTGAGGATTGTGGGGAAACAATATATAATAAAGCACTTGAAGAAAATCTAAGGGTTTGCCCTAAGTGTGATTATCACTTTGTAATAGGGGCATATGAAAGGTTGGAGATACTTGTTGATGAAGGGTCTTTTAATGAATTGGACGAAGGTATAACTGCTGCAGATCCCCTTAACTTTAAAGGTCCAAAAACTTATAAGGATAAACTTAAGGCAGACCAGGAAGCTACTGGCTTAAATGATGCTGTAATATACGGCACTGGAAAAATAAATAATAAAAATATTCTCTTAGTGATTACAGATTCAAGGTTTATTATGGGCTCTATGGGATCTGTAGTCGGAGAGAAAATAACCCGGGCCATTGAACTTGCTATTGAAAAGAAATACCCGATTATTATTGTATCTGGTTCAGGTGGAGGAGCGCGGATGTATGAAGGAATGTTTTCCTTAATGCAAATGGCCAAGACCTCTGCGGCACTTTCAAAATTGAATAAAAGCGGAGGGCTTTTTATATCTGTGCTTACGCACCCCACCATGGCAGGCGTAATGGCAAGTTTTGCTTCTCTTGGAGATATTATAATAGCGGAGCCAAAGGCCTTAATCGGTTTTACAGGCCCCAGAGTTATTGAGCAGACTATAAGGCAGAAACTCCCGGATAATTTTCAGACTTCTGAATTTCTACTTGAGCATGGTCATATAGATATAATTGTTAACAGGAATCAGATGAAAGAAAAATTATCCAAACTGTTGAAATATTTAACATAAAAAACAAACAAAGAGTTAATAAACAATGGCACAAGTCAGTTTAAAAAACGTTAGTAAAAAGTTTCCACCCAATATTTTTGCGGTAAAGGATATTAATCTTGGGGTTGAGAATAAAGAATTTCTAGTGTTAGTAGGGCCTTCAGGATGCGGAAAATCCACTACCTTAAGAATGATAGCAGGTTTAGAAGAGCCCACTTCAGGTGAGATTTACATAGGGGACAGGTTGGTGAATGACGTTCCAGTAAGGGATAGGAACATAGCAATGGTATTTCAGAATTATGCGCTTTACCCACATATGACTGTATATGAGAACATGGCTTTTGGGCTTAAGCTTCGCAAGACACCAAAATCTGAAATAGATCAAAGGGTGAAAGACGCAGCTGGGATTCTAAATATTACTAAACATTTAAATAAACGCCCCAAGGTATTATCAGGCGGCGAGCGCCAGAGAGTTGCTGTAGGTAGAGCGATAGTGCGCAAGCCCATTGTATTTCTATTTGATGAACCTTTGAGTAATCTGGATGCTAAGCTACGTGTTCAAATGAGGACAGAGATTAACAAGCTTCACACCAGGTTGCAGACCACAATGATATATGTAACGCATGATCAGGTAGAAGCTATGACAATGGGTACCAGAATAGTGGTTATGAAAGAAGGCATAATACAGCAAATAGATGATCCAATTACACTTTACGATAAACCTGTGAACAAATTTATTGCAGGTTTTATAGGTTCTCCGCCTATGAATTTTATGAATGGCCAAATGATAAAGAAAGATGATAAATTCTATTTTAATGAAGGCAATTTCTCTGTAAGGGTAATTAATGAGATGCGAGAGAAGCTTACACCCTGCATTGATAAGGATATTACTTTTGGCATAAGGCCGGAAGACGTGTATGATAGATTATTTGTCCCGGATGCGCCAGAAGAGAATGTCGTTACTGCTACATGTGAAGTGTATGAGCCTATGGGGGCTGAGGCCTTCTTATATCTTAATAGCGGCAAGCATACTTTTATAGCTCGCGTAGGAGGTCATGCAAAACCTACAGTAAACCAAGATCTTGAGCTCGTGTTTGATATGAGCAAAGCACATTTCTTTGATGCTAAAACCGAAAAAACCATTGTATAATCATTACTTTTATGTTTTCCCAAACATATAGAATTATCTGTATAATTGTATCTGTGGCAGTATTTTTAATTGCTGTGGGGATCTTTGTTTTTGGTTTTTCAAAGATAGGCACAGATCCGGACTTTCTTAAAGAATTTGCTCTGTATGGTTTCATACTTTTAAATTTAGGGCTGCTTCTTATGTGGCAGGGTTTAGGCCGTCCTGGTGGATTGGTATTTTTTGCCGTTTCTGTCCCATTGGTTATGCTAGCATCTTTAGGTGCAAAATCTTTGATATATAATTTTCAAATAATAATAATGGCTGGCATAACTATCGCATCCTATGTATTTTATAAAAGAACCAGCAGAGTTTTAAATGAGAATGTTAAAGAAGAAGACAACCTGCAGGAAGAAACAAATATCTTAAACGATAACATGAAAAAAAACATTGGCCTTATTCTGTCGCTCTCTAATAAGCTTGATAGATATAGCAAGCTTAAAGACCTTGGCGAAGCATTTAATGCAAAACTTTCTTTAGATGATATTTATCAGCTTACGGTAGATAGGGCTTGTGAAATAATTGGAAAAACAAATGAGGCAAAACTATTTCTGGTAAGCGAAAACGCCCAAGAACTTCTTCTGTGTTCCTGGTACCCAAAAGAAAAAGACCAAGACGCGACTTCTGAGAAAGCGGATACATTTGATAGATGGGTTTTTAACAAAGCACAGCCTTTGCAAATATCTGACATTACCAAAGATTTTCGCTTTGATTATCAGCAGAATAAAAATGTGCCTGAGATTAGATCTTTGATAATAGTTCCTTTGGTTATTCAGCGGCGTGGGAGAGGAATACTTCGCCTTAGTAGTGAAAAAGAGGGAGCTTATACAGAAGACGACTTAAGACTATTGGATTTTATATCGAATTTAGCCGCTTCCGCGATAAATAATGCCCGCCTTTATATAAGAACGCAGGAATTGGCTATAAGAGACAGCCTTACTGGTTTATATGTACATCGTTATTTTAAGGAAAGGTTAGCTGAGGAAATTAGCCGATGTGAGAAAAACAAAACCACACTTTCTATTCTTATGTTTGATGTAGATCATTTTAAAGATTATAACGATAAATATGGCCATGCTGCAGGAGATAAAGCCTTAAAGGGTATAGCCGATATTATGCAAGCACAAGATGCAGCCAAAGCTAGTATATTGGCTCGTTATGGTGGAGAAGAATTTGTAGCCTTGCTCCCAGGGATAGAGAAAGACCGAGCCATATCCGCAACAGAGTGTATAAGAGAGAAAATAGAATCTACACCCTTTGTTCTGAGGCGCCGGAAAACAAACATTACAGTTTCTGCTGGAGTAGCGTCATTTCCAGATGATGCTTCTTCCGGAGAAGGGCTGCTTGAGAAAGTGGATTTTCTGCTTTATAAAGCAAAAAAAGAAGGACGCAATAAAATATGCAGCAATTAGCGTTATTAGTATCCGTTGCTTTCATTTATACAGTGTCTTTACTTCTTGCCGGGCACACAAAGGATTATTATTTTGTTTTTAATCTCTGCGCTATCCCCATTGTGGTAAGTGGATATTTTTCTAAAAAGTTTGGTACATTATTGCTTACGGCATTTTGCTGCATATTAGGTTTGACCTTAATACCTGGTGGTGCGCCTGTGGCAAGTGTATTAGGAGGCATTTTTTTATTTTTGGGGTGTGCTTTAATAGCAACCATAATAGATAAAAGTTTCTTTAAGCTGAGAGAACATAGCCAGGATGGACTTAAGTCTTCAGGTGAGAAGTTTGCTGCCTCACAATTAAAGGCGCAGGAGATAAATAATTCCAAACTCCGGCTTGAAAATAAAACTTCTGAAATAATAAAGCTCTACCACTCCGCAAAAAAAATGGGTTCTTGTTTTGCTTTTGCTGACCTTCTGCGTACGCTGCGGGATGCTATAACAGAGTCCTTTAAATTTAAAAGATGTAAATTAATCACTCTTTATGAATTAGATGGTGTAATAAAAATAGATAAGATCCATCATATAGGAGCTGGTAAGATAGAACAGGCCCAGGGCACAGGCTATGAAGAGGGCCTACTTAAGGTTATGCTTCGCAAAAAACAAATGCTCATGATAAATATTGGAAAAGAAAAACCTGATGTTGAAGAATTTATTTTTCCTGAAAAATTAACTACTTTTATAGCTGCGCCTATAATTGCTGGAGACAGAACTAACGCGATTTTGGCAGTAGAAGATATGGACCTGCAGCAGCATGAAAAATTTGCGGTAGTGGTAAATCAGTTTTCCATGGCATTGGAACGTATTAGATTATATGAGTTGGTTCAGGAGTTAGCTATTACAGATGGCTTAACAGGTGTGTTTGTCAGAAGACACCTACTTGAGCGTTTAAATGAAGAACTAATTAGGGCAGAGCAGTTTAATGCAAGAGTTTCAACATTAATGATAGATGTGGATGATTTTAAGGAATATAATGATAAATATGGCCATTTAAAAGGCGATATATTACTCAAAAAAATAGCATCTGCGCTAAAGGAAAATATTCGCGACATAGATATTATTGGCAGATATGGTGGGGAGGAATTTTGTATAGTCCTTACTGATACAGATTCAGAAGGAGCGGAATTTCTTGGAGACAGGCTTAGGCAGAGTGTGGAGGCTCTTAAGGCAACAATAAGCATAGGAGTTTCTACATATCCAGAAAACGCTAAAGAAAGCTCTCATTTATTAGAGAAAGCAGATAAAATGTTATATAAAGCAAAAGGGGCCGGTAAAAACAGGGTGTGTGTATATGAGAAAAAATAAATATGCCATAGGTATTGATGTAGGTGCTACTGTAATAAAAGTCGGGTTAGTTAAAGCTAATGGCAAAATTGTTTCTAAAAATTCATTTTCCACAAAAAGAGCCATTGCAAAGAATGATCTTATTGAAGAAATAATTAAACAAATAAAGCAGTTAAAACAAAAGAACAGTTTATCTAACAAAGACCTGGTAGGTGTTGGTATAGGATTTCCCGGATGCGTGGATTACGCAAAAGGTATTGTACATGATTTAACGAACATAAAAGGATGGAAGAATGTCCCTCTTAAGAAAATATTACAAAAGAGACTAGGCCTTTTGGTATCTGTTGATAATGATGTAAATGCATTTGCTCAAGGACAACTTATCTGGGGCGTGGCTCGCAAAATTAAAAATGCCATATGTGTCACCCTTGGTTCAGGAGTAGGCGGAGGGCTTATAATAAATGGCGCGATTTATCGCGGCAGTAATTATTCCGCAGGTGAAGTAGGGCATATATGTATAGACATCGATGGGCCCAGGTGTGGTTGCGGCAGTAACGGGTGCCTTGAGGCGTTTGTTGGTAATACATACATCATAAAAAGGTGTATAGAAAAAATAAAAAAAGGCGAAAAAACAGTACTGGTGAGCATGGTAGGTGGGAAACTATCTAAGATAAAACCTGATCTTATGCATAAGGCAGCAAAAAAAGGCGATAGATTTTCAATAAACGCCTGGAAAGATTTGGGCACTTATTTAGGAGTTGGTTTAAGCGGGTTGGTTAATGTTCTTAATCCAGAAAAGATAATTATAGGTGGTGGTGTATCAAAAGCAGGAAAATTTATTTTTGAGCCTTTAAAAAAGGAGCTTATTAGAAGGACTATGAAACAGCATCTTAAAATATTAAAAATAGTAAAAGCTGATTTTGCGGATGAAGCAGGGGTAGTGGGTGCCGCCTCGCTGGCAATGAAGGTAAAGAGATGAATAGCAAAAAACTCAAGCATTGTTTCACAACACTTTTCGTTTTTTGCCTTATTGGTGTTACAGTGGGTTTAGGGGATGCTATGGCGGATGAGATTGATGAGCCGATTGTGTGTAATGGGGATGAGATAGAGTATTTTGAAGATGAGAAAAAGGTGGTGGGCACAGGGAATGTTATTATAGAGTATAAGGACACAACTCTTACATGTGATAAGATTATTGTATGGACTGAAACTAAAGAAGCACAGGCAGAAGGAAATGTTAGAATAGTTGAAGGAGACAATTTTTTCGCAGGTGATTCAATGACATATAATTTTGAAAAGGAATCAGGCACAGTTGTTAATTTTACTGGATATACTGAGCCATGGTATAGCAGAGGTGAGTCTGCAGAAAGAACAGGCCCAGACGAACTTATTGTTACTAATGGTTATGTTACATCTTGTGATATTGAAAAAGAGGGGGGCCTACCTCATTATAAGATATCAGGCAGGAAAGTGTTAGTGTATCCAAATGTAAAAGTAGTCATAAAAGATGCAACTATGTGGCTTGGCCGCGTGCCAGTATTATGGATACCGGTTTACAGCCATCCATTAGATGAAGACCGCCCACGTGTTACTGTTATACCGGGCAAAAATAATGATTGGGGCGCTTTTCTTTTAACATCATGGCGTTATAATTTAGACTCAAATCACAAAGGATGTGTGCATTTGGATTACAGAGAAAAAAAAGACTTTGCCTGGGGCATTGATCATACCTATAATACTAGCATGCTGGGTAAAGGTATATTAAAGACCTATTATATGCATGAAAGAAATCTGATGCGGGACCATATTTACACATCATCTGATAAAGGTGCCCCCACAGAAGAGGCAGAAAGGTTTATGCTGCATCTTAGGCATAAATGGCAGATATGGGATGACACTCTTGCTACTGCTGAATTATATAAAGCAAAGGATGAGGATTTCAGGAAAGATTATTTTGATAGCAGATACAATAATGAATATGAAAAGGATCCAAATCCGAGATCATATTTATTAATAACAAAGACTCAACCAATTTATAATCTTAGTATACTTACTGAAAAACGGGCAAATAGATTTGAAACAGTGCAGGAAAAATTGCCTGAGATCAAGTTGGTTATTAATAATAATAGAATAGACAGGCTTTTTAGCAGCGAGTTTGAGGACGAGCATGATGGCGCAGAATCAGAAATGACAACTTTCCAGAGCATAATGAACAGAGGTGCTTTGTATTATTCTGGTGAATTTAGCGCAGTAACCTTAAATGCAAAATATCCACGCAGTACAGACGAGAATCCTATCAGTAACGTTGATAGCAATTACAACAACCGTTATGATACATATAACAAACTCTCTTATGCTACCAAAATGAGTTTTCTTAACATTACACCCTATGCCGCTATGAGACAGACCTATTATGAGAAAGATACTGCTGAGAGCAGTTCTCATCTCGATGGGACGTTTTTTACGGGTGTTGATATAAGTACTAAATTTTACAAAATATTTTCTTTTATGGGGTCTCCGTTTGGGATGGAAATCAATAACCTAAGGCATATAATCACTCCCAGTATGGGTTATAGCTATAATCCGGCTTCTACGCAGTATGGTAGTGACATATATGGGTTTCTCGGCGGCAACAGAAACAATTCTATCAGTCTTTCGTTGGAGAATAAGTTGCAGACTAAGCGTGGCAAGGACATGGAAAGTGTTGATTTTGCCAGGCTTGGCGTTAGCACAAGCTATGATTTAGCTCAGCAAGGTAGCGGAAGAAGATTTGCAGATTATGTAGTGGAGCTAGAATTACTACCCTATGATTGGTTGTCTATTACATCTAACGCGGTTATAGATTCACACAAAAGATTTCGTCATCTATGGTTAAAGGAAACAAACACAGATTTTGTGGCATCTATTAATAAAGATTTAAAGCTTGGTATGGGCCATAGCTATGTTAATGGAGAAACGAATAATTTGCACGGAGAGCTCCAATGGCAAATAGATAAAGACTGGAAAGTAAAGGCCTATGAAAGTTATGATATAAAGCGCCTAAGGCATGATCAAAAGAAAACACATTACTTTAGGGAGCAGAGATATACAATATCACGTGATTTACATTGTTGGGAAATGGATCTGACTTATACTGTATTCAAAGAGAAGGGCGAGGAGATAATGTTGATCTTTACGCTAAAGGCACTTCCTAATATGCCGATTAGTTATGGAAGAAACTATCACGAGCCAAAGCAAGGCTTACAAACTTATGAATTACCGGAGTAGACCCCCACACCAATTTTCACAAAAGGTGATAGGCGGTATAAAAAAGTCGAATGTTGTTTTTATAAATATTAAATATAACATCACAATTTATTAAAGAGATATTTAAAATTGGTGTGGAGGGTAGACTGATATGGAAAAAATCGCAATTATAGGCACAGGCTATGTTGGTTTGGTAACAGGTACTTGTTTTGCAGAGTTAGGCAACAAGGTAATATGTGTTGATAGCGATATAGAGAAGATAAATAGTTTAATTAGTGGTGAGATCCCTATATATGAGCCTGGGCTCTCAGCCCTTGTTAAGAAAAATATAAAGAGAAAAAGGTTATTTTTCTCAAGCGAGATAAAAAAGGCAGTTAGGTTTGCCAGTATTATATTTATTGCAGTTGGCACACCATCAGACAAAAAAGGAGCAGCAGACTTATCAGCAGTAGAAAGCGTTTCAACAGAAATAGCCAGGTACATGAAATCATATAAGCTTGTTGTCGAGAAATCTACCGTACCTGTTGAGACCGGAAGGTGGGTAGAAGATACGCTTCATACCTTTAAGAAGAAAAAAGTGAAGTTTGACATAGCATCTAATCCTGAATTTTTAAGAGAAGGCTGTGCTATAAAAGATTTTATGCAACCTAATAGAATTGTTATTGGTGTCCAGACCAAAAAGGCAGAAAATATTTTAAGAAAATTATATAAACCTTTTAAGGCACCAATAGTTGTAACTGATATAAAAAGTGCAGAGATAATAAAACACGCGTCAAATTCATT
>Ga0075116_10000257_pt1 | contig 25186 bp, 25 predicted proteins | sample AntAceMetag02UKC_FD_69786 | JGI IMG/M metagenome (GOLD analysis project Ga0075116, IMG submission 69786) | Saline lake microbial communities from Ace Lake, Antarctica- Antarctic Ace Lake Metagenome 02UKC | ecosystem: Environmental > Aquatic > Non-marine Saline and Alkaline > Saline | place...
GAGCCCACGATCTCCGTTGGAGCGAGCGGGAAGCTGTACCGCGGCAAGGGTTGACTTTCTCGTCACAGGGGCTGTAGCCTGGAATCCTTCCGGGAGTTGCCGCTCCCATCGCTGCCCAGGGCGGTTCGTGCCTCCGCTCTGGGCAGCCCTCCTTCTCCTGGGGGCGTCATGAGCGCAGCGGCAAGCTACTTCAGCATCACCACGAAAGACGTACTGACCAAACAAGGCGAAGACCGCCGCGCAGCTATCCACGCCATCAAGGGATCCGTGGCTCGCTCGGGGTGGGTCCTCGTCACCCGCAGCCTCGGTCGAGATGGGGTCCCTGTCGAGCGGTCGGAGACGATCCCGAGATCCCTCTCTCTGGCTGCTGCCGTCTCCTACGCTGAGGACGCTGCAGGTCCAGGGGAGAGGGTGGAGCTGGGTCAAGCTGTCGTGGGGTCTCGAGGGGCGACGCTGTACCGCTCTGAGGGTACCTACTCCCTGGATCAGACGGTGACGAGCTGCTGCCACGGCGTTGACGCGGTGGACCTCATCCTCATGGCCATGGGCAGGCCAAGCCACATCGAGGCGAAAGCCAGGCTAGCGACGAAGGCCAAGGCCCCGCAGGTGAACACGGATTCCATTCTGCTTGCCGAGATCCGCAAGCTGGTTGCCGAGATGGACACGGCTGCGGCCGGCACCGTTGACGTCATGGTCGCTGACCTCGTGGAGATGGCCGCGCTGACCGACTGGACGGAGCTGGGAGCCGAGGCGCTGCGGAAGAAGATCAACACCGCGGCCACGGGGATCCTGGAGACTGGACCGCTGTTCGCTGCTGAGATCAGCACGCCCCTCCTGGTAGCCGGCAAGCGCATCGTGACCAAGGTCCGAGAGTCGGTCGTCACTACCTACGGGTGGGGGAAGGGCGGAGCGAGCATCCCCCCCAACGGCTTCATTTCTCCGACGTTCAGCCTCGTGGACAAGGCGGCGGTCAGCAAGATCAAGAGCAGCGCCGTCAATTTCGTCACCGATAACTTCGGGAATCGGTCCAAGGAGTGGAGCGTCTTCGCTCGAGACGTCGTGTCCCACGGGGTAGAGCAGGGGCTTGGGCGAGTAGAGATCGCTGCTGACCTGGCGAAGTGGATCCGGCTCCGTGGCGGTGATCCAGCCTACAACGAGGTGGTCGCCAGCTCCTACATGGTTCGGGCTCGCTCGTGGTCTCAGATGCACACCTACCGCATGGCCGGCGTTGAGTGGATGAGAATCAGCGCGACAATGGACGAGGCTACATCAACCGTCTGCTTATGGCTCAACGGCCAGCATATCAAGGTCGGTGACGGACTGCAGCTCTACGAGGACCTGGAGAAGCTGGACGATCCCAACGACGTCAAGCTGGCCAACCCCTGGATCAGGAAGCGGCTCATCAGGGACAAGGACGGCAAGCCCACCGGGGAGCTGGAGCTGTTCGTCCCGACGGCAGACGGAGAGACGCGCCTCGCAACCCAGAACATCGCGACTGGGAAGTTTACCGGGCTGATCCATGACGAGAAGTTGATTGATGCGGGCGTTGGACCTCCCGGGTATCATGGACGCTGCCGGACAGAGCTATCCCCCGTCCTGGATGCTACGCGTTGACAGCCCCCCACCCTCCCGCCTATCCTGGGCAAGACCGCAGCGACAACGCAGCGAGGTGATCATGCTAGCGATGCGAGACCCTTCCCACGTTTCCCCAGGTGGCCGGCGATCCAGGATAGAGCTTGACCCGGTGCAGAAGGAGCACCTGGCTGACCTGTTCGATGAGCAGATCTCAATCGGCTCCGAGGGGTCCGAGGGCTACGCAGAGAGCAGGGCGAAGGCGGCCTTCCGCAAGCAGCACCGCGTCCGCGATGGCGTGTTCGTGCTCCGGCGTGGCGTGAGCTACTCGACGCCCATCCAAGAGGCAGCAGCGGACGCGGGCGTTGATCCTGATGACCGAGCAGCCGTCCTGAAGTGGGAAGGTGAGCAAGCCCCTGGATCCGAGACCGCCCCCCGAGAGAAGACCACCACGGAAGAGCCGGGGATGGCCCCAGCAGCCGGGATGAGCGAGGACGCCCTCAAGACGGCTCGCCTGCTTCGCTCTGGACGCTTCGGTGTGGATCCGCTGGAGAAGGGGGGCAACCTCTCCTACCCAGACGGTGGCCCAACAGAGTTGGATGCCTACGCTGATCCAGTCAACCTGCGGATGCCCTTCCAAACGAAGGAGACCCTCGAGGCTGCCCTGGAGAGCTTCGTGGCGGCTCGCTCTGACTACGGGACGCGATCCCAGAAGGTGGTCTACAGCAGGATGGTGGCTCAGGCATTGAAGTCTGGGCTAGAGGTGAGCCAGGAGGACGCGCTGTTTGCCGTCCTTGCTCCTGATCTCCAGCGAAGGGTGAAGGCTCAGGTTGTCCAGGGGAGCGAGGGCGGAGAGGGCGGCAAGGGTCCCGGTGGTCACAACCCCGACGGAAGCGGGCCCCCTCCTGGAGGTCGTGGGAACGGTCCAGGGGATGGGCAAGAGGACGGGTCTGGGCTCCCCAAGCCGAAGAAGAAGGGCGACGAGCATCCAGCGGTCTCCTTCAAGCTAGACCTCGATGGCGGCTCCATCATGGAGCTTCAGGGGTTGCTGGACTCGACGGTCAGAGGGGCTGCGAAAGCTGGCCTGTTCGGTGAGGGCCAAGACCCAGACCGAGACTACGACCACGGCTATCAGCACATGTACCTCGTCTGCGTCGAAGAGAAGACGCTGATCGTTCACAACTACTACTCGGAGCCGTCCAAGGACTTTCGGGCGTCCTGGATCAAGAATGCTGATGGGACGGTCACGCTCTCCAACGTCCGCGAGGTCAAGAGCGTCCAGCAATATGTGGACGTGGGTCCAGGTCCGTCGGAGGGTACCTACACCACGGGGCAAGACGGCTCCTCGGTCGTCTCGGATGCGCTCTCTGAAGCTGTAGACACGGCTGTAGCGGTAGCCCGTGACCTCTCGTTGTCCCCGGCGGTCAAGGCGGCGCTCAAGGCTGCTGGTGAGGCCGTGTCGTCGTTGTCTGCTGAGAAGGTCCGTGTCACCGCTGTCAAGAACGACGACGGGAGCTACCAGCGCTTCATCCCGATCTCGAAGATCGACGCCCCGCAGCGCACGGTCTGGCTGGAGGTCTACGTCCCCAACGAGCGGGACACCCAGGGCGACTGGATGACGGCGAAGACGATCTGGGATGCCCAGGTCTTCTTCATGCAACACGCCCAGCGCATCGACGCCACCCACGACTTCGTGGAGCGCAAGGTCTCCGTGGTCGAGTGCTTCCAGGCTCGAGGCGGTGACATCGACTTCATCAAGGGCGCTTGGGTCTTGGGGCTGAAGGTCGAAGACGACGAGCTCTGGACGAGCATCGAAAAAGAGGAATACCGGATGGTCTCGTTGGCTGGGTTGGCCATCGAGGATCCAGATTCCTCCCCTCCTGGAGAGCCATTCTAGCGAGGAGACGCCGTGAACGCTGAGCTAAAAGAGGTCCGCCCGCAGTTCGTGAGCTTCGTGCCGAAGGGGGCAAGTCGAAAGCCGATACAGCTCTGGAAGTCGGATAGCTGCCCCGAAGGTGTTGGCGATCTCAATTCTACCGTGCTACCATCTCAATCAGACGCCACCCGGGAACACCTGAACGATTCCGGGAGCAAGAGCTTCAAGGCGTGGCTCAGGGACGCTGTAGCGGCCGTCAAGCGGGCGGTCCTCGGCTCACCCAAGGTCCCGCCAGGAATCGAACCAGCGCTGGCCTCGTTGGTCACCGCCATCAAGGGAGACGACGACATGGACAAGCTGACCCAGCTCCTGAAAGAGGCCGTAGACGAAGTCAAGGTGGAGGCCACCAAGGACAGCGCCGGGGCAGCAGCCAAGCTCCAGACCGTGATCGGCGCCCTCCAAGAGCTTCACCGGGCTCTGTCCGGTGGTGGCAAGGGCGGTGACGGTGACGACGGAGAGAAGAAGGACAAGAAAGACAAGAAGGACAAGGACGCCGAAGGGGCAGACGGCGGGACCGATGGGGACACCGGCGACGCGAAGACCGCGGAGAAGCTGGCCGACCTCCAGGCCAAGCTGGACGCCCTGACGGAGAAGGTGTCCGTGAGTGCGACGAAGAACGCCGATCTGGCGAAGGAGCAGGAGGCCCTGACCGCGAAGAACGCGGAACAGGCCACCCGCATCAAGGCCCAGCAGCACCTGATCAAGACCGCAGCGCTCGGGGCAAGCGAGCCCGGAGCGGGTGACGGTGATCCTCCCCCGAAGCCGAAAGCGAAGGGAGATGAGGGTGACGACCCGTGGGCTGACATCGACGACCGCTCCCGAAGCTCGGTAGCCAAGCGCACCGAGAAGAAGGACGGCAGCGAGCGAGGCCGCTGGGACTGACCCGAGCGGACCCGACGCTGACCTGAGCCAGAAACATCGGTGGACCTGATCGGCCACCAAACAAGGAGGGCCGGATCATGGCCGACAGAGGACCCGAGGACTACCGTAGCCTGCTCCAGAAGGCGCAGCTCTCCCTGACCGACCTGACCACTGACGGAGGCATCCTCCAGCCAGCTCAGGCGGCCAAGTTCATCCGGCTGGCGATTGAGGAGAGCAAGCTCATGTCGCTCGCCTCGACCAAGAGCCTCAAGAGCCCTGACGAGCTGATCGAGAAGATCGTGTTCGGCTCGCGCATCATGCGGGCTGGGACTTTCTCTCAGGCTCTCGCTGAGGCTGATCGCAGCAAGCCAACCACCTCCAAGGTCCAGTTTGCTGCCAAGGAGATCATCGCTGAGGTTCGCCTTGGCTATGAGACCGTGGAAGACAACATCGAGTCCGGCCGGCTCTCCCGCACCGTCATGCAGATGATGGTGGAGCGTGCCGCGGTCGACATGGAAGAGCTGCTTCTCCAGGGTGACGTGACCAGCGCGGACACCTACCTGGCGCTGTTCGACGGATTCATCGCGCAGGCGACCACGAATACCTACGACGCCAACGACGCCGAGCTGGATCGTGCGGTCCTTCGAGGGATCTTCCAGAGCATCTCCAAGCAGTTCCGGAAAAGCAAGACCGGGATGCGCTTCCTCACCGCCACCGACAGCGAGATCGGCTACAACGAGACCCTCGCTGACCGCCAGGGAGCCATGGGCGACGCCTACGCGGTGGGCGAGAAGAAGAGCCTCTGGAAGGGCGTCCGGATCGAAGGGCTCCACCTCGTCCCTGATGATCTCGGGCTGGCCAGTGACCAGACCGTCAACCTCATCACCGAGATGAACAACATCAAGATCGGGATCTGGCGGAAGCTCCGCCTCGAGACCGACAAGGACATCAGCTCCCGTGAGGCTGTCTTCGTCCTGACCGCTCGGATCGATGGGAAGTACCAGCATGAGCCCGCCGTGGCCAAGGGTACTGAGATCAAGATCGTCTGAGTCTCGGTCGCCTTCTGGTGATCGTCTGCGCTGGTCCCGGGCACCCGCGCCAAGAGCTGGGCTTCCTCACGGGGGTCCGGCTCTTGCTTTTCTTGGATCCCCCGCATAGGCTTGTGCAAAGAGGAACCAACGCCCCCCCCTGGAGGGCGACGCGAGCCAAGGAGAACGCGATGGCAACTGGACGATTTGGGCAGGTAGTTCGCAACTTCATTTTCAAAGAGCACTTCGCCGGGCTGCGCAACGTCACCCGGCGCTACAACCACCGGCTGAAGGAGAAGGCTGCGCTTGCGCTCATCCTCCGGGACATCGCAGCGGACCTCGCAGCCATCGCTAACCTGGCGACCGGCGTGGACCCCCCCACCGCCGTCAGCGTCACGTCGAACAACGTTGGGACCTTCGACATCGACGGTGGGGTGACCTTCACCTTCGAGCTGGACGGCGTGGCCCTGTCATGCCCAGTCTCGGATGCCATCGTGCAAGCGAACAGCGTCCTTACCACGGCTGTCACCGTGGCCGAGATGGTAGTGATCCTCCACAAGGCGGGGCTGACCCGTCGTGGAGTAGTCGCTTCCATCAACGGCATCGGAAACGCGATCGTCCTGACGCCAAGCCGGCTGGGTATCATCGTCCTGGACACCTTCGCTGGGACCCTGGAAACGACCATGGACTGGACAGGCGGAGCTACCATCCCAGGTACCGGCTACCAGCCCCTGACCGCCGTGGCCGCTGACTGATCTACCGCGGCCTGATGGCCGTTTTTGGGGGTCTCTCGACCTCCCGTGCGTGCGATAAGGAGACCGTCATGAACGGAGCCCTCCCGAGACGAGACCCCGGATCATCCTTCCTGTTCGTCCGATTCCAACCGCTCAAGCAGGGACGGAAAACCACGAACAACTACACCCTCAAGGGCTGTGGAGTCGTGTTCAGACGGGCCCACAATGGCTGGTACAAGGTGACCAGCTCCCTCGGGGATGGCCTCCGGGACAAGAGCACCAACCAACTCAATCCGGCCGCTGGAGACCTCGTCTTTGAGGTGGCCACCTATCAGCAGGCCATCGCCGCTGAAGAGCGCGACCGTCAGGCGAAGCTGAAGGTGCAGAAGCGCGAGGAGGACAGCCTCCTTGGTCGCCGTCCCTCTCCGATCTCTGAAGCCGACATGACCGTGGAGCCCGTCGGGGCGCTCTCCAAGAGTAGTCGCGTTGCTCCCGTTGGTTTCGACGACGATGACGAGCTGGACGACGACGAGTTGGACGAAGCCCGCAATGCCCCGGCAGCGCCTCGCAAGCGTGCCCCATCCTCATCTCGCCGCTCCCAGGCGCCCAAGCAGCATCAGGAGCGAAAGAACAAGCGAGATCGGAAGCGGGACAAGAAGGCTAAGCGCAGCCGCCGTGTCGCTCCGGTACAGGGCGACAACAGCGGCTCCTGATGGGCTGGCGTGACGGCGTTTTCGAGACCCACGACCTCGGGCTTGCTGCGTGGATCAACATGCAGTGGCCCAACGGAATCGGGTTGGAGCTGCTGAAGGCGGAGCGGCCCTCAAATGCTCGTGGGCGCCGTGGGCGCTTTGTCTTCGCCTTCCTGGATCCAGCCAGACGCGGCGTTCCTCTCCAGGTCTCCTTTCTCAAGAGCTGCTGCGCTCGTCACGACGGAGAGGTCAGACGGCTCCGTGGCATGGTGGAGTAGGCTGGCGCTCGCTGGTCTCCTTCGGTATCCTAGCAGCGGACCCGAGCAACAGGGGAAACGATGAGCAGTGAGCATGAAACCCGAGCGCTGGAAACGCCCCAAGCAGTCGGCCCTGGCCGCAAGCAAGACGTCCGAAACTGGGCCACCCTATCAATCCAAATAGTTGCAGAGCCTGGGGCCGAGTACCCTCCAGAGAGCGGAGAAGAGGACGACTACGGCCCAGAGGGCCACGGGTACGGGTACGGCTACGAGTACGGCAGCACGGGCTTCGTAGGGCGCATCCGCATCGAGGTAAGCCTGGACGGGATTATGTGGAGCCTGCCGCAGAACACGGAACTTCACGACCTCTCAGTGTTCCCGCACGCGTACATCGAAGAGATCCAGGAGAAGGTCTGCTGGGTCAGGGTCCGCACTCTGGCGTATACGTCTGGTGAGCTCCAGGTCATGTGCGCTGGCAGGCGGGACGTGAGCTGATGCGAATTCTGGTCCAGGGGAGGACCAGGAGCCCGGACAGCGAAGCGGCGCACCTTGCCCTTGCCTTGGTCCGGGCCAACACCGTCTCCGATGTCGCCCTAGCGCCCCATGATGGTGAGGTAGGGCTGTCAGCAGCTCGCCACCTCGTCCGCTCGATGGACAAGCCAGACGTGCAGATCCTCGTAGGCGTCTCTGGATCCGCCAGAAAGGGGGCCTACACGGTCGCCTACCCTGGGATGAACGGGACGTCATGCCCGGGCGTGAGCCTGTCCCTGTCATCCGCCTCCAGCGGTGGCGTGGGCGTGGGGATCGCCAAGGATTTTCTGGTTCCGAAGGGTCCCTGCTACCGCCATGGGCATCGACTGGTCTACGTGGACTGCGCGTCAGCATGGAAAGATGCTATTGCAGCAGCGGGAGCAGCTCTCCGCACGAACAAGGCCCTCACCTTCACCCTCGCCAAGACATCGCCCCAGATCCGGGAGCTTGTCCAGCGCTTCGGTCTGAGCCACCGTGTCCGGTATGATACTCGGAGCTACGATCCTCAGAATCTGGCTCGAGTCCTCTCCATGCACTGCGCTGTCATGACGGACTTGCCGCAGCTAGCTCTCCGGGGGGCTGGGCTTGACCTCCCCGTGGTCACCCTCCGAGACGCTGGCCGGCTCCTCCCCGTGAATGCTTTCCCTGCACTATCTCCAGCGGAAGCGACAGCTGTACTCGTTCAGATTGACAGCAAGAGCACCGTAGCGACTGCGCGGGCATCTGGTTCCGCTGTTCGCTCATCCTGTCAATGGGGCCTCGTTGCGAGCCGCATCCTGTCCCGTCTGCCCTGTCCGCTACCCAGCGGCGCCCTCAAGGCTGCGAACTCTGTACAGGGCAAGCCTGCCCCCTCGATGGACGCAGATACAGCGGTATCCCCCAGGGTTGCCACCGTGGCAAGACGCCCTCGAATCGGGCTGATGCACGACGGCGCAACCTGGGCGTTCAGCCGGATCGCTAAGCAGATGAAGATCCAACTCGAGCCGTGGGCTGATGTGGTGATCGGTAGCCTGGCGGACCCGCTGAATCCTGACCGGATGGACGCCGTCGTCTTGATCTGGTGGAAGTCGATCCACGCTGTCTGCTCTCGGCTCCCTGTCAAGACCCGAATCTACCCTTGTCTATACGATTACTTCACATGGACCGGGTGGAGGCAGCACAACCACCTCAGCAACCTCGTGGCACGCTCTGACGGGCTTATCTTCGCGTCGTGTGACGACCTCTCGCAGCGGCTCATCCGAGAGAAGGTGGCGAAGGAGGCTATCACGCTCACGGATGGAGTGGACCCGTCCATGTTCGTCGCCCACCCGCGGCCAGCAGATGACGTGCAAAGAGACCTCGTGGTGGGCTGGGTGGGGAACCCCCGGCGACACGGAAAACTCAAGGGGCTCGGGCTCATCAGGAGAGCCATCAAACAGGTCAAGGGCGTGCGGCTCGTGGAAGCCAACGCTCTTCACTCGCCGGTCCCCTTCGAGCAGATGCCCGCCTTCTACGCCGGCTTGGATGCAGTGATAGTGGGGAGCACATCTGAGGGGACACCCAACCCTCTCCTGGAGGGGATGAGCGCAGGGCGCGTGGTCCTGTCAACTGACGTAGGCGTGTCTCCGATGATCCAGTCTCCTGGACTGCGGCGGATCAACTCCAGGACGGTGGACGGGATCGCCTCTGCCCTCAATGACCTCCTAGACAACAGGGCGCAGCTCGATGCCTGGGGAGCTGCGAACCGTCGTGAGGTAGAGGAGCGCTGGACATGGGAACGGAGACTAGAGCCCTTCGTGTCGCGGTTGAGGACTGACCTGAGAAACCTCCCAGCGGCTGCCCCACGCTCTCCCGTGCCAGAGGCCCCGAAGGCGGTAGTCATCCCGGTGACGACGCGGCCAGCGACGGAGAAGCCGCGTGCTCTCTTGATCTCGGACGTGCGAGCCTGGGCATTCCACCAGAACATGAGCGACCTCGAGGCGCACCTGAAGGGCCGCTTCAGCTTCGATCACTTCTTCGTGATGGATTACCAGAACGGGACGCCACTGCCGGACCTGAGCCGCTACGACAGCATCTTCTGTTGTTACCACCGCTGGCCGGTCTGCCCGCACCTCCCCATGGATCGCACCGTGGGGAGCCTACGAGCGCTCTGGTTTTGGCCGGAGTCCCCGGGCCCACCTGGACCGCGGGAGTACGCTCTGGTCAACAGCTACAAGGCATTCCATGTCGTCACCAAGCAGAACTACCAGGAGTTGGAGCCCCACTGCCCCGGCGTGGTCTACCTGACGAATCCGGTGAACATGGCTCGCTTCCCCACACCTACACCCGTCGAAGGCGAGGTGATCGCTTCATGGAATGGGAACGCGCAGCACTACAACATCGCGGGCCAAGACGTGAAGGGCTACAGCTCCTGCCTCGTGCCCGCCTGCCAAGCCGCTGGGGTCCCGCTGCACGTCGCAGAGTACAACACGAGCCGCAAGTCCCCGGCGCAGATGCCTGCCTTCTACGGGCAAGCGAACCTTTCGGTCTGCGCCTCGTTATATGAGGGGGCGAGCAATAGCGTTATGGAAAGTATGGCAGCAGGGCTCGCTGTCGTGGCGACGGACGTGGGCAACCACCGAGAGATGAGGGACGCGCAGCTTGCGGACTTCGGTGAGAGCGGGATCATTCTGTTGTCCAGCCGTGCCCCTGCCACGATCGCCAAAGCGTTGACGTGGCTCAAGCGTGACCCTGCGCGAGTGAAAGCGATGGGCCTGGTCAACCGGGCAGAAATCGAGAAGCGGTGGAGCTGGGCGGTCTGGCGCGACCGCTACGCCACCTTCCTGGAAGCAGCGCTGTAGAAAACGAACGGAGGACCGTCATGGATTCCAAGCTGATCGACCTGCTTCGCTGCCCGGCCTGCAAGGGTACCGATCTCGTGATCTCAGGAAAAAAGAGGGTCGCCCTCGTCTGCCGTGAGTGCAAGCACAGGACCAGGGTTCTGGACGACATTCCGCGCTTCGTTGCCGCCGGTGATCAGGGATTCAATGAGCGCTGGCAGCGTCACGCGAAGCCCCAAGCCAACGATGGCCGCAATCAAGCGATCTTCGAGGACAAGACGGGCTGGCACCCCTGGGACATGGACGGCAAGACGTTCCTTGTCGGCGGCTGCGGAGCTGGCCGGTTCCCCCGTCTGGCAGTGGACAACGGTGCCACCATCATCGGCGTGGACGGGACAGCGACGGGTCTTGAGGGCACGGCGAAGCTGGTTCCAGAGGCGCTGCTGCTGCAGGCTGACCTCCTGGATCTGTCCATGCTTCGAGACGGCTGCGTGGATGCCGCCTGGAGCATCGGGGTGCTGCATCACACCGCAGATCCCGAAAAGGCTTTCAACGAAATCGCTCGTTGCATCAAGCCTGGTGGGTCCTTCGCCGTGTGGGTCTACGTCCAGCACACGACAGACCCCGCGCTGCTCGCTCCCCTGGAGATGTTCCACGCCATCACCCGTTGCTGCCCCCCCGGCAAGCTGTATGAGGCGATCGAGAAGTACGCTCCTGGTGTGCGGGACACCTATAACAAGGCATGGGGACCGCTCCAGCAGATCCTCCGCGTTTCCATTGAGGAAAACAACGAGGACTGCATCAGCGATACCTTCGACTGGCACACGCCGCAGTACCGGAGTTGGCACACCGAAGCCGAGGTGCGCGGCTGGTTCGAGGCGGCTGGCTTCAGCGTGGACCGCGTCGGAGACTTCCCGGTAACGATGCGTGGCGTAAAGAACTGAGGGGAACTCAGATGAGCGAAGATCCAGTCTACAACTACCGAATTGGGCCGGCACACATCACCTTCTATCTCGGGTGGAAGTGCAACGCTCGTTGCATCATGTGCTGGCAGGACGTCGCCAGGAGAAAGCAGCGGGAAAAGGGCGAGTCTCCCCCAGAGCTCTCCTTCGATCATTTCAACGCAATTCTTCAGCGCTATCCTTCCACTGCGTCAATAGAGCTTTGTTCGTTTGGCGAGCCCATGCTGAATCCCGACTTCGGCAAGATGCTTGATCTGCTTCTGTCACATAAAGAGCGCTGGCAGAACGTCAACATCATCACCAATGGATCGCGGCTAGATCGGTTCATGGGAATCGGAGCGCTGCCTGGGTCGCTCACGGTCTCTATCGACAGCCCAGACCCGACGACATACGCAGAAATCCGCAGGGGGCTGAGGCTTGGCCCAGTCGCTAGAAACGTGAGAAGCTTCATCGATCAGAGAACCAACGATCAGCGATTCGTCGGCATCAACATGGTCTTGCTCCGCAAAAATCTGGATCAAATCGAACAAATGGCGCAGATGGCAGTAGACATCGGAGTCGACTACCTGGCCTTGCTGCGTGGGGCCACCCTGGAATACACAGACGCGGCAGGAGAGGGGGTACCAGAGGGCGATCCGGCCGTTAAAGCGGCCATTCAGAAGATCGCCGAGAGGTTCCCAAAGCTACGCGTGATCGACTACTTCAACCCAGAGCATACAGGGCGAGACAAGGCCAAGCAGGGTCACTGCCTGCACCCGTGGATCAACCTAGATGTAGGGCCCGACGGCAAGACCCACCCATGTTGCCGGGCACACCGTCTCGACTTCGGAGACGCTCTCACAGGGAACCCGTGGGACAACTGGACACTGGTAGAGCTCCGAGAACAGATCCAGTCGGGGAAGGTAGACGCTGAGCGCTTCCCCGACTGCGCCAAATGCCCGATGCTGCTCGGATAGGGGTCAGCAATGCAACGTATCGGAATGATCTACCTGTGGCTCGGAGAATCCTGCAACGCCAGGTGCCGCAAGTGCTGGGCTCAGCATCCTCCGAGGAAGCACGTCTGGGCAGGAGATATGCCGACGGACAAGGCTATCGAGTTGCTGCGTCGCTACCGTCCTGTAGGGGTCAACCTGACATCCTACGGCGAGCCGTTTGTTCATGCCGGGATCGGAGAGATCATTGTTGAGTGTGAGCGCCTTGGAATCGAGGTGCACGCGTGCTCCAACGGGGCGCTAATCAGGCAGAGCGGGCAGGTGGACTCGATCGCCAGAACCCCTGGTTTTTTGACCGTCTCATGCGACAGCGCTGATGCTGAGCTACACGACTGGATGCAACCTGGCGCAGCGTTCGACGCCGTTGATGAGGCAGTCCGTGCTATCACAACGCATCCGAGTAGGCACCCTGGACGGCAGGTGTACCTGAACCTCGTAGCGAGCAAGATGAACGTCCACGACCTCAACAAGACGATGGAGTGGGCTCAAGATGTAGGCTTTGGGCTAGTGAACGTTATCCGAGCCTACGGCATGGACAAGACCCCGGCGGCGGGGCAAGAGCTGCTGCACGATGATCCTCGAGTGATTGCCGCCATTGCCTTCGGTCGCGGGCTTGGGCTCACCGTGGCCGACAACTTCTCCCACGTTGACGCCCTCCACGCCCCGCCAGCTCCTGGATGCGATCTCGTCATGATCTGGGTCAACCCAGACGGAAGCACCCACGCCTGCTGCTTCTCGTCGGGCCAGCAACTCGGAAACGTCTTCCAGGAGGACGTGTGGAACGGGGCTAAGGTGAGGCGGCTAAGCGAGCAACTGGCGGCTCGTTGTGTCGACGCAAAAGAGTTCCCAGCATGCGCAGCCTGTCCGCGTGTGCAACCAGTCAAGACAACGAAGGAGTAGCCCCGATGCGACATATTTGCGTGATGGGAGTCGCGGGCGTTGGCAAGAGCTACCTTTGTTTTTCGTGTGTGCCGGACCTGATTATTGGGAAAAACAAGGGACATTCGCTGGTTGATGGCACCATTCTAGTTCCTTCGGACGAAAGTATACGAAAAAGCAGAGCACTGCTCGGCATCAAAGTCGATGAGAAGGTCTGCTCTGTCAAGATGGGCGAGGTATACGCCGACGCCAGAAGCCGCCTGGGGAAAAATGTTCAGGGACGAGCCATCAACTCGCTTGTTGATGTGATGTTCACTGAAATCTGTGACAGCTTGGCAGATGATGTCGACGTAGTTTTGTGTGACTACGCACACGCAGCAAGAGAAAACGAGGCAATCTTCTATCTGACTGCCCCGCTGAGCGTGCTGGAAGACCGTAGCAAACAGAAGTTCTGGAACCGGACTGCTTTTAATCCGGCAAACATACTGAAACACCTCCGTCATGGGCTACTTGAGCCAAACGCATGGTCAGTTTCTCCAAATATACACCATTTGTACTGGCACAATGAGCAATGGATGCCTCTCGCCAAAGGAGTCAAGGCTCGCATCAAAGAGCTGGCTCCATGGTACCACCACGCCGATCTCGCTGGGATTGCGGTAGCACCTCCCAATGCCGCCAACGGGTGGGAAAAGTGGGGACACTATCGAGAGTGCATGCCTGAGTCACTCAAGGGACTGCTCTGCTTGGATATCGGGATGAATGCTGGCTTCAACGCCTTCTCCCTGGCCCGCGAGGGCGCCAACGTGATTGGGTATGAGCCTGACAAGCGGTTCAGGACGCAACACCAACTCACCAGAGAGCTGGGTCCCGACGGGCAAGAAATCACAAGCCGGGTTGAGGTGAGACCTGCACTGATCCAGTCAGCGCCGATTCCAGAAAAACACATTGACATCGCGCTGCTCGGGGCAATCCACTACCATGTCAATCGATCTGGCTTCGCACCGTACCGAGCCCCGCGTCGAGACTACGGAATCCCGGATCTGCTCCCGCCGCTGGCGGTCTTGCTCGAGGATCTCCTGGACAAGGCTGGGCTCGTCATCATCGGAACCAACAAGGCCCACGCTGACCGGCCACCGGCCAAGAGACCCTACCCGGAATCACTTCCTGAGTGGATCATGGATGCTCTGATCAAGATCGGATTCCACGATGTCAAGCTGGCAACGAATCACCGGATAACCACGCCCATCGTAGTCGCCAGAGGAAGAGGCTAGACGCGTGGCCCTGGGAGACAACACAATGACCCAGCGGAGAGTCCTAGTCACCGGAGGCGCCGGATTTATCGGCTCCCACCTCGTTGATGCCCTCGTCCAGGAGGGGCACGCGGTCGCGGTCGTGGACGATCTCTCCTCTACAGGGAGCCGGCGCAACCTGCGGTCTGCAGTCGCAATGGCATACAAGACAGGTGCTCCTATTCCGCAGATGTTAGTCCGGTCCATCCTGAGCGATGGCGACTGGCCGGGATGGGTGGAGGAAAAGCTAGGTGGCCCGCCGAAAGCGATCTTCCACCTTGCGGCTATCCCGTCGGTGGCACGCTCCGTCAGGGATCCCGAGGCATCCGTCAAAACGAACGTCTTGGGCACCCTTCGTGTCCTGGGGGCTGCGCACGCCTGGGGCTGTAGAGTCGTCCAGGCATCCTCATCGTCCGTGTACGGGGGCATCCAAGGAGGTGGGGCGAGAACCGAGAACGAGCGGCCGATGCCTCTCAGCCCCTACGCTGCGAGCAAGGCGGCGGCTGAGCACCTCGCATCCTCCTACGCCCACTGTTTCGGGCTCTCGATCGCGTCCCTTCGCTTCTTCAACGTGTTTGGGCCGCGCCAGGACCCGAATAGCCAGTATGCCGCCGTGGTACCCGCCTTCGTGACGAGAGCGCTCCAGGGAGAGCCGCTGACCGTCCACGGGGACGGCAAGCAGAGCCGGGACTTCACTCCGGTCTGGAACGTCGTGTCAGCCCTCCTGACCGCCGCAAGACAGTCCACCCGAATCTCGGGAGCACCTGCGATCAACATCGGCATGGGCAGGTCCCACTCCCTCCTGGATCTGATTAGCTGCTTGTCGGCGATCCTGAACCGAGAGTTGACCGCGGAGCATGAGCCCCGCCGGCCTGGTGATCCAGATTTCTCAGAGGCAGACATCGGTCTGGCGACGTCGGTCCTCAGCTACAGCCCACACGTCAGCTTCGAGGAAGGGCTACGCAAGACGGTGGCTTGGTTCCAGAACGTCCAGGAGAGAAGCTGATGTGTGGACTCGTTGGCGTGGTCGGGTTGCCAGGTGCTCCCCGTGAGCCCCTCCAAGATGAGGTGCTGAGCGGGCTGGTCAGGCTCGGGCATCGGGGCCCTCACGGTAGGGGCTTCTCCACGTGTCGAATCGGCGGGAGACCTGTCGTTGTGGGTGGGGCTCGCCTGGAGATCGTCGGCGGTCCTGGCGTCGTGGTGCCCTACCGAGACGAGGCAACCAAGGTCACGGTGGCCTTCAATGGTGAGCTGTATAACCACCGCCCCCTGCGCGCAGAGCTCAGCGACGGCATCCCCTGGGTCACTAGCTGCGATACCGAGGTGATCGCCCGGGCGTGGGGACGCTGGGGGCCCGGCATGCTGGATCACTTCAACGGGATGTTCGCCATTGTCGTAGTGGATCAACGGCAAGGCGTCGTCTTCCTCGCTCGTGACAGAGCTGGCCAGAAGCCGCTCTATTGGACCGGCGGTGGTGACGAGCCTCTCTGGTTCGCCTCCGAGATCAAGGCTCTCCCTGGACAGCGAGAGGAGTGCGCGTGTCCCGCTATGGAGCTGCTCGAGTTCGACTGCGGGAGCGTCACGCCATTCGCTGGCGTCCATGCGGTGGACCCCGGGACATGCCATCAGATCCACCCTGGAGACCACCTCCGAGTCGAGACCACCACCTGGTGGCAACTCCCCATCTACAGCCCCATGGAGCAGCACACAGACCGCGTGACCGCCGAAGAGGAGCTGCTCGCGCTGCTCGTGGATGCTGTGAAGCTCCGGGCTACCGCCGATGTCCCCATGTCGCTGCTGCTCTCCGGCGGGCTCGACAGCGCCATCATCCAAGCCATCGCGCAGGAGCAGCACCTGTATTGCTGCGACTTCGATGGGGTGGACAACATCACGGGAGCGCGGCTCGCCAGCTTCGGCCGCCACGACGACGTGCAGCGCGTCACCTTCGGACCTAATGACGTACTCGAGGACTTGCGCTCCGTTGCCTGGCACCTCGACACGCCGGCCACATGGACAGCGCTCTGTCACTGGCACCTCGCCCGCCAGATTGCAGCCGACGGCGGGCGCGTGGTGCTCAGTGGTGAGGGTGCAGACGAGCTCTTCGGCGGCTACACCCGCTATCGCCTGTTGTGGCACTTGGACAGGGCAGCATCGGACCCCCACCTGGAGCCAGCATACCGCCCCACCCGTGACCAGCTCCTGGGACCCGACCTCGAGGTATTGGCGAGGATGCTGGACAGGAGCGGGGGAGGTCCCGAGGGTCCCGACAGAGATACGGCGCGGCACCTTGTAGCGCGACACGGGGGCAGCAGCCCCCTGCTCGTTGACCGCATGGCCCGCGTAGACTTCTACACCACCATGCAGGTGCTGCTCCGCATGGCCGATCGCATGATGGCCGCGCACTCGCTGGAGAACCGAAGCCCCTTCCTGGATCATCGGGTCATGGAATGGGCGGCGCGCTGCCCAGCGTCGTGGAAGATCACTGAGCGGGAATCCAAGAGCGTGCTGCGCAACATCGCTCGGCAGCTCGGGGTCTACAAGGGCACCATTGACGAGCGCACCAAGCGGGGTCTCTTCATCCCGTGGCAGGCGTGGCGTTCGCAGATCATGGGGTCCACCGTGGAGACTCCAGGGGCTCGTGGGGCGTGGGACCGTTCGGGCTTCGCTACCCTCATGCGCGAAGCGTGGCGGTCTGCTTTCTTTGGTGCCCACCCTGGGCCAGACAAATCTGAATGGGCAGAAGGAGAACTCCATGACAGAGCTTGACGCAGCCAAAGCAGCGGCCCTCCTCGTTGACAACGGGCTTCTCTGGGACATCAATCGGCGCATCCTTCATCCGCTCGGGCTCGCTCTTGCGGTTGACATGGATGGCGAGGACTTCCTGAAGTTCTCTCTCCTGGAGACCAGGGACCCAGAGGGGCTCGCTTTCGACGCAGAAGCCATGGCGGACGGAATCCAAAAGCACCGCGCCTACATGCGGCACATCGGCAACGCTCGGGTCATCAAACGACGTGCTGCGCTCGGCTACGCTATCCAAGGGACGGGACCCAAACCGCGGAAGGGCTAGACACTCAGCCGCTGATTCCGTACCCTGGGAGCAAGGAGGACTTCGGCGATGGGCAACTACTGCGAGCTTCAGGACGTCCGTGACGAGGGCTTCACGGTCGCTCAGTTCAGTGACGCCAGGGTTAACGCTCAGAGGACTCTCGCAACCACCTACATCAACGAAATGTGCGGGCAGTGGTTCGAGGCTCGCGAGTTTGCAGACTCAGCACCGCTCGAGCTGTGTGGCGACGACAGCAAGATCCTCCATGTCCCGATCCCGATCATTTCCGTGTCTCGTGTCCGAGTCCTCAACCGGGCGCTGGGGTCTTCGTCCTACGTGGATCTCGACGCTGACAGCTACTACGTCTACAACCGGCACATGGACGGGATGACCAGTGGAGCTGCTGATGATCGAGACAATCCGAGGATTACGGCTATCGCCGCTGAGACGCCACAACGGCGCTACCTCGAGTGGGACACCACTGGGCCGCGTTTTCCACGTGGGAGTGGAAACGTGCAGCTCTCCGGCTGGTTCGGTTATACCGATCCGTCTGATGAGTACGGCTACGAGGCGACTGGAGTCACTCCACCGCTCATCGTTCACGCCTGCCTTCTCCTCGTGGTTCGTGAGCTGGAGCTCCTCCGTCGTCAAAGCAGGCGGGCTACCTGGAGAAATCGAAATCGGATCATCGAGGCGTGGACCAAGGATCAAAAGTACACGCTGGCGAAGCTACTACAGGGCGGTTTTTTGACAGGAGATCAAGAGATCGACTCTATCCTGGCTCGCTACACCCGGGGCTATGGCCGAGTGGGTAGCGCATGATCAACCCAGGGACCATCTGGACCTACACCGTGGTCATCGGACGGCTCAACACCGCTGCCATGGAGGCCGCTGGCGTCTACAACGACGTGCTCCGTGAGCCCGTCCTGTCTGACTCAGACGGCGATGGAGTCGGGGAGACCGTTCGAGAGGAGACGGAGCTGGAGGTCCCTGCTCAGATCGCCACGGACACCTGGGAAAAGCTGCGCCTTGCCGCTGGAGGGCTCGCACCGAGCACGGAGATCGCCATCGCCTTCGACCGTGAGGAGTTGGAGATCGCAGACATGCTGGACACCACCGGAGAGACCCTGCTGAGGCAGAGCGATCGGCTCATCAGGGTGGACGACATGGACGGCGTGACCATTATGACCTTCCCCACTGACCCCAATGAAGATGACTACAGGCCCCCGCTGGTCGCTACGAGCATCCGGCCCACCGGGTTCATGGGCGCCCAGAACCTCGTTAACGTGATCTTCCAGCAACGTGACGTCTTCGGCGGACGCTTCGGCTCATGAGCGCCACCCTCACAGGCCAGTGGAAAGAAGCTCTCAAGACCCTGACCGACCTCTCCAAGAAGTCTGCCCCGATTGCCGGCCAAGTCATGATGCGGGAGGGTCTCCGGTACCAAGAGGAAATGAAGGACCGGATCCTCAAGCAGAAGATCGTCCCGCCTCCTCTGAGCGAGTTCACACTGAAGCTGCGGAAGCTCCGAGGCTTCGCGGGGACCAAGGCCCTGATCGTCAACCGAGACCTCGTAGGATCGATCAAGGCGGTCCCCATCAGCAAGGGAGGGCGGCTCCTGGACGTATCGATCTCGACTTCTGGGCAGATCTATGGGGTCTTCGCTGGGGTCAACAGAAAAGCCCGTGCAAAGAAGGCCGGGAAAGCGTGGGCAGGGAAGCTGGTCAACGTGGCATGGGCCCAGGAGAAGGGAGCTGGCCCGTTCTACATCACGGTGACGCCGGCTCTCCGCAGATTCTGGGTCTACCTTTTCATGAATGGCGTAGTGAACGCCCCGCTCAAGAGGAGCACGACGCAGATCGGACCCATCCGAATTCCAGCGAGGCCCTTTGTCGGCCCGGTTTTCAAGGCAAATCGAAGGACTGGGCCAGCCAGAATCAAGAAAGCAGTCACCATTGAGCTAGACAGGCTTGCGCAGAGGAATGGAGCGCGGCCTGGAGAGACAATTTAATGACGACGACAGCGAAAAGGGCGGCGGCGGTGCTTGGGTTGAGCTGCGTCGTGATCCTGTTCTCCCTCGCTATAGGGGCTTGCTCGGTGGCCTGGGCGGATCCATCTCCCCCTTCTCCTGGAGTCGTGGCCCCCTCGAGTACCTTGGTTGACGCAGCTCGCTACGGTCTCCCCGCCGGAGGGTCTGCATCGCTCACCGCCTTCCTGATGTGGTTTCTGCTCCGGAGGAAAGAGGATCCAGTCAGCGGGCACGCCGCCGTAGTAACCAAGCGCTTCGACAGTCTCGAGTCAGCGCTGAGAATGATGGCCGAGTGCGATCGGCTCTCTGCTCAGAGGATAGCGGATTATCAGGTGCGGTCACTCGCCCTCCTGGAGGCGATACAGGAGACCAACCGAGGCATCCACGAGGTCCAACGAATCCAAGCGGAAAAAACGACGGCAGCTCATAGGACACAAGCCCTTGAGCTTCGAGACCTGGTCAAAGGACATGCTACCGTTATCGCAGCTGTAGGCGGCTAGACATGGCTCCTTCGATTTCAGCCATCTCCCCGGCTACGGGACTCACCCGCGGCCGTACCTTCGTGCTCATCACCGGGGCCGGCTTCGACACGCAAGCCGTTGGTGAAGGGGACACGGCGAAGGTAGAGGTCACCTTCGGGGGCGAGGACGCCGTAGACATCCGAGTAGAGACAGCAGCTCGCTTGACCTGCATCACGCCAGCCAACGCGGCCGGAGCGGTGGACGTCGTAGTGACCAACATCGGACCACCAGAGGAGAGCGCTACCGAGGCGAGCGGCTACACCTACGCGATGCCTGACCTGACGGCCAAGACCAACATCCAGCGAGTCGTGGAGGCGGTGCTGCTCTGGTGGCGTCGCGACCTCCTGAAGAACACGATCAGGATGACGCACACCGAATACGATGCAACCACCGGGGATCTCCGGAACATCGTGGAGCACGCGAAGCTCCCAGCGGTTGTCCTTGTTGGCCCCACCCTGGACGCAGACGATGTCTACGGGGTCACGTCAACGGAGAGCTTCCAGGACGACGAGGACGCGCCAGTATCGTTCACCTCGCACAGGCCCCCTCGTCGTCGAGATCTCATCTTCGTGGTGGAGTTGCACTCACGGGGAGACGCAGAGCTATTCTCTCTGATCCACCACGCAACGGCCCTCCTGGAGCACACCGACGAGCTTCTCGTGGCAGCCCCTAGCGATCCGGGATCATCGGTGGTAGCATACCAGCTAGACATCCTGGATGATTTTGACGCCGGGGCTGGAGGGCCGCTAGTGTCAAATGTCCGGTCTGCCAGCGGGCGCTTCGTGGTTCGAGGCGTGACCTTCTCCGACGAGGAGACTCTGGCATCTGGGCCCGTCATCCAGGAGGTGGAGGATTCCCTAGTGATCTCCACCACCGAGCTTGAGTAGGAGGATCCGATGCGGAAGCGAGCCGAGCTGAAGAACACATCAAAGGGCCAGATGGTCACCTGTCGGCTGGATGGCACCTTCCTCGCCTACGACGGACCCAACGGCGTTGGGAGTCATGAGACCCTCACTATCCTGGCTAGAGAGACGGTGACGGTGGACGCCGCTGTCCTTCGCCAGGCGGACGTGAAGCGGATGATCAAAGCCAGGAGGATCCGACACGTTCGGACCTTCGTGCCGCTTCCGATCGATCCGCCGGCCATGTTCGATCTGACAAAGCAAACCTGAAGACCTGACGCAGCGGTCTCGAGCCGCCACCGGAGAGGGGAGAATCCATGTCCAATCTGCTGAGAAGCCAGGTCGCAATCCAGGAAGCGAATCCTGAAGTCAGACCGATCCGAGCGAGCGCTGTCCACGTCTCCTGTTTCGTGGGGATCGCCAAGAAGGGCCCCCTCGTCACCGCTACGGAGATCCTGGATCTGGAGCAGTTCACCAAGATATTCGGGGAGCACCGCGCCTCCACGACCCTCCGGACAGCGGTAGAGGCTCACTTTGGTGAGGGCGCCGGACGCTGCTACATCAGCCGTACCTGTCACTTCACCGACATCACGGACGCCACGACCTTCGCGGCCGTGGCCTCGAGTCTCACGCTCAAGACCGATGCGATCGCAACGGCGAGCGCAGGGGCTGTCACCGGGACAGTCAGCGCACCGTTCAACCTGGAGCCTCTGGACACCCTGGAGATCCACGTAGACGAGGAGGCGCTTGGTCCTGACACCGCGACCTTCACGGCTACGGCCGCTATCCTGAACGGTTCTGCGGGACCGTTCGACCTGACGTTGACCCCGGTGCTGAACCTCACGCTCAATGACGTGGCGATCCAGACCTACACCTTTGTAGCTGGTGACTTCGGCGCAGGCATCGCCGCGGCAACCCGTGCCGAGGTGGCAGCCGCCATCAACCGTGAGTTCGCGGGCGTCCAGGCTTACGACAGCGGGGCGGTCCTTATCGTCCGGACGGACTGGCGTGGCTCTGATGCTACCCTGACCGAGAGCGGCAACGCTTCGACTGTCCTTGGCCTGGACACAGGCCCCACGGCATCCACCGGGAACTGCGCCAACATCGACGCGGTCACGGCCGCTGAGATCAAGACGATTGTGGAGGCGGCGTGCGTCAACGGTACCTGCACGGTCACCGGGGCCACGACCATCACGATGACATCGGACACCACCGGGGTGGGATCCACGATCATGGTCGAGGTGGCATCCACTGCCGACGATGAGCTGGGCTTCGACAACATCAGCCACGCGGGCTCCGCGGCGTCTCCTGCGGTGGACACGCTGACCGTGGATGCGAAATACGAAGGCGGATGGGGCGACAACCTCGCCATCACCATCGAGGACGCCAGCAACGCCGAGGCGGCTCTCTTCAACCTCAAGGTCTACGAGTCCAGCGTGCTGCGTGAGACGTGGCCGAACGTGTCGATGCTCGACACTCATGCTAGGTTCTGCGAGACCATCATCAACGATGCAACCACGGGGTCTACCCGTATCACTGTCACCGACCTGGACTGCGGGGAGACCCCCCCGGCGGATCGTCCCGTCAACATCGCCTACACCGCAGCAGCTCTGGCGGGTGGAGATGATGGGATCGTGGCCATCGCTGACACGGACTTCGTTGGGAGCTCTGCCGGCGGAACCGGGATGAACGCCTTTGACGTGAAAGACGACGGGACCCTGCTCGTGGTCCCTGATCGGAGCGCCAACCAGACGGTCTCCACCGGGATGATCGCCTACTGCGAGGTGGCCCGAAAGGGTCGGATGTTCGCCCTGATCGATCAGAGCGCCGATCTCACCGCCAGCGCGTCCAAGACGGACCTGTCCACACGGTCCCTGGGGGCGGCTACTGAGTTCGCTGGTGTCTGGTGGCCACGGATTAAGGTCGCCAACCCGGACAAGGACGTCCACGGGAGCGGTGAGACCATCACTATTCCCAACTCTGGCCTAGTGTCCGGGGTCATGGGTCGGGTCGCGTCCAGCAAGTCCGGCGGGATCTACGAGAACCCGGCTGGCGAAGAGGTGGGCAAGCTGTTCACCGCTCTGGGGCTGGAGACCGAAGAGGTACGCAAGGACGCTGCCCGCGACCTGGTCTACCCTGAGCGAATCAACCCGATCACGAAGACCTCTGGCGGCGTGATCTACCTAGACGGATCGCGGACTCTGAAGGGCACGGGCAACTTCCCGGCGCTGGCTGAACGTCTGGGAGCGACCTTCATCGAGTTCGCCATCAAGGCGGGGATCCAATTCGCCAGGCATCGGAACAACGACGCTAAGCTGCGACGCCAGATCCATCGGACGGTCTACGCCTTCCTGCTGATCCAGATGAGGGTCGGGGCGTTCCGGTCCATGGATCCGACGGACGCCTTCACCGTCAACTTCGGGGACGATCTGAACCCGCCCACGGAGATCTTCGCGAATCGCCTCAACGGGGAGATCGGGCTGGCCACGCAGAAGCCGGCCGAGTTCATCCCGATCACGTTCCGTCAGGATACCCGCGACATTCAAGCAGAGCTGGCAGCGGCGGGCGCGTAGCCCCTGACTCGAGAGCTTAGAGAGGAGGACTAGATGGGCTTCGGAGCACCGCGCAGCTATCACAAGCGCTTCAGTTTTGAGGTTGAAATCGACGGCATTGCCAGCGCTGGATTCATGTCCTGTAGCGGGCTATCGGCTGAGGTGGAGACCATCGAGATCCATGAGGGCGGCGGGCTCAAGCCGTCATCCAAGGATCCCGGCAAGGTCTCATTCCCGCCGATCACGCTTCGACGTGGCGTTACCACGGATCTGGACACCTACGCATGGTTTCTGACCGTCGCAGAGGGGACCTCTGGGCTCGGTCTCCCTGATCCGCTGTTCCGCCGTGGCGTGAGCATCAACCAACTCAACCGAGCGGGCGCGGTCATCCGCCAGTGGGACCTCGTGGACGCGTGGATTAAGAAAATCCAGGTGGGTGACTGGGACAGCAACAGCAACGAGGCCAACGTGGAAGAGATCGTGATCGAAATGGATCACTGGTTGTTGTCTGAGTAGCGAGTAGGAGGCCCGTGAGCGGCCTCAACGGTTTGTGTGGACCGCTGGGAGAGGTTTGACCTTCTCGGCAGTCCACGGACGCAGGAGCCCAGCTCTTGCGTCTACTTGGCGAAGGCTAGATCCTTCGCCCGTGAGTGAGTGAATGGACAGGCGGCCTAGCCTCTCCGGCTTCGGGTTGCCGAGTGAAGGAGACGACATGGCGCGCACCGCAGAAATCACCCTCCCCTCTGGCTTGGTCGTTGAGATCCGCAACCTCAAGGTTTCGGATGAAGACGCTCTGACCGACCGCAACGCCCAGCGCAATCCAGTCATCTGGAACAAGCTCTTGAGCAGCGTGATTACGAAGGTCTCAGGGGTCCCAGAGGGCTACTCTGGAGTGAAAGCCGAAGACTCTCTCAAGGCTATCAAGCTCTACACGGGCGACCGGATGGCGCTGCTGCTATACGTTCGCAGGATCAGCTACGGGGACATCCTGGACCTCGACTGGAGCTGCCCGTGTGGGGATCTGGTCTCCTGGAGCTGCGACCTCTCCCTGCTGCCGATCAAGTCCTTCCCCGAGAGCACCAAGGAGAGCCTGGCCAAGGGTGAGCCCCTGATCGCTTGGCTCCCGGATGCTGGGGTTGAAGTGGCCTTCAGACTCACCACCGGAGAGGACGAGACCAAGCTGGCACGCAACCGAAAGGGCGGACAGAAGCGGCTCATCAGCGACATGCTGCTACGACGCATCGTCCTCCTGGACGGAGAGAGGCCGCGGCGGCAGGATGTGGAGGATCTGTCCGGCTACGACGGCGACTGCTTCCGAGAGGCCATGGACGATGCAGACGGCGGCGTGGACACGGAGATCGAGGTTTCATGTCCCGCTTGCGGGAGAAGCAGGCGAATCAGCCTCCCTTTCGATTCGAGCTTCTTCAGCAGGCCAAAGAAGATGAAGAGGACGCTCGGGTTGAGGCCCGGCGAGAGCGAGACAGGGAGGAAAAGGCCCGCAGTGGTGACGACGAGCCACCCCACGAGCCAGGAGAGCGAGTAGGAGCCAGCGTCAGGGGCGGGTCCCTCCCTCCCCTGGAGTCAGACGACGACGAGCTAGCCAGC
>Ga0075116_10000261_pt1 | contig 24851 bp, 43 predicted proteins | sample AntAceMetag02UKC_FD_69786 | JGI IMG/M metagenome (GOLD analysis project Ga0075116, IMG submission 69786) | Saline lake microbial communities from Ace Lake, Antarctica- Antarctic Ace Lake Metagenome 02UKC | ecosystem: Environmental > Aquatic > Non-marine Saline and Alkaline > Saline | place...
AAAGGTGCGAGAAAGAATATAAAGCGTTGCCCGCTGCAAAAGAAACGAACAAGAAATATCTACAGTCACCGATGGGCAGAAAGAATAAAGCCAGAAAAGCCCAGAGATACAATAGAAAATACCCTGAGCGGGTGGTGGCTGTCAATGCTCTCAATCGTGCCGTAAAAAGTGGAAGCCTTACGCGCCAACCATGTGAAGTCTGCGGCACGGAAGTAAATGTTCAAGGTCATCATCCAGACTATTCAAAGCCATTAGATGTAATATGGCTATGTCGCACTCATCACATTAACCTTCACGCTGATCTTCAGAAACAAGAACTACACTTTGCCGAATGATGGATGTGAGAAACCCATGTCGGGCAGGGGGAATAAAAAAGGCCCGGTTTTTATTCCGGGCCTTCTCTTTGCCGTCAATACTTTCGAATTGGCGAATCAGCCGTGCGCTGAGTTGGTGCCAATTCGCTCCACTTGCGTATGGGATTGGGTCCCTTCTCGCCCTTGTACCTCTTGCGGCGCCATGCTGGTGATCCGCACCGAGAACACTTCTTTGGCAAGCGCGGCGTACTCAGCGGCCAGATGTAACCGCAGCGTTCGCACTTCAATAGTGACAGTTTAAGCTGGCTTTTCTTTGCCATTTTATCGATCCCCCCTTCTGAAGAATCCTGTTAAGAGTTTGGTGAATTTCTTTATGCCTTTCGGCTCCATTTTCATGACGACCTTTTCCTTCTTGGGGTGGTCGGCTTCAGATATGCTGCGGACCCGCCTCGCCTTCCTGGTGTCCGCGTGTATGCCCCGGCCCCAATTCAGGAACTTCACTGGGTCCAAGTCGATACGATCTGTCATGATGTCCTCTCTCTAAACTTTTCGAGTTCCTTTGCTCTTCCAGCAACATAGAAATAGCTGCTGGCGAGGATGATGTTTAATACCAGTGATGCGATACAAATAAACCAAGTCCATGCTATAATTTCCTCCATTGCCTTTCCTTTCACAACGAGTTATTGTAAACCTTTTTGATCTCTTCCGGTTGGACACATAGATAATCGAGTGTTTGCCTCTGATTCGAATGGTTAAAGCACACCATTAGCTCGGGGATGCCGACCCCGAATGTCACCCGCTGATGATACCCCCATGTCTTTCGAAGCGTGTGGCTACCATAGTTTCCTTTCAATCCGATCTGCCGACACCATGCTTTAACCAGGGCATTAACCGAAATCGTGGTTAAAGCGCCGCGCCGTCCCATGAACAAAGGGCTGTCAGGCTTGGTTAAGTTGGTTAAGCGCAACAAATCTCTTACAGCTTTACGGACGTTCTTGTTTAATGTCACCCGCCGGTCTTTGCCGGTCTTTTTCTCCCGGATCACAAGCTCGTCATTGCCCCGGACCATATCGACCGTTATGCGGCAGAGGTCGGAAGCCCGGAGATTGGTATTGATACCCATGACGAACAAGCAAAGGTTCCGGGGATTCGCGGATAGCAAAAGCCTGATCTTGCGAATGTCTGCCAATCTTCGTATGGGATCAACCTTTATAATTGCCCCGACCGGCGGGTGATTACTGTTTTCACCTTTGTTCATCGATAATGCCTTTACGGTTCTATGGGTTCCAGATAGTCTCGTATGTCCTGTATTGTTTCCCTTATGTCGCAGAACACACACGCCCCGCGGTTATCTGGGTTTGGGTCGCTAAGGTCGTATGCAATCCAAAGGGCGCACTTTTCCCGACAACAAAAAGATTTTCTAATTGGGCAATAGATCATGTCATTGTTCATCGATCTTCTCTTTCGCGTTCTTCGGCGGCCTTCCTTCCGGAACATAGCCGGCCTGATGAATTCGACCCCAGGGCAGCGGTGACGTTTCGGAGAAATCGCCTTCCATCTGGTGGTCGTGCTTCTTGGCATAGGCAGACTTCTTTTTCTTGCCCAACCGTTTCTTGTCGCGTTCCATCTTGAGTTCGAAGCGCCGCTTACTCTTACTCATTGATCTTTCCTTTCGTGTTTAGTTTTCGCCGACAATGCGTTTAAGCTCTTCCTCCTCATCAGGGTCTTCTTTTTCAAGGTCTTCTTTCCGTTGATGCATAACTAAAGTGCTGCGGTCAGCATCGGTAAGAAAACAGATTGTATATATGGGGCCGTTATTATCGGCTGAATATTGATTAAAAGCGGCAACCAACTTATCGCTGTTGTAGTCCTCATAGCCTTTGGTTTGGCGGCCTTCCCGAAACATTTCGTCTATCCAATGCCTGCCTCCCTCGCTTTCGCAGTCAAAAATGAAATTTGTGTTAAAGTCAACAAGCTCACAAATCATAATCTCTCGGCTAATCATGTCTCGCCTCTTGTTCTGTCTTGAGGGTTTTATCCTCTTGGCGCATAACCTCAACCTTCCTCTCATTTAAAAATATCCTTCACGTTACATTTTAACATTTTGGCCCATTCGATTTTCTTTTGGTTAGACAAGACAATACGCCCATGTATTGCACGGGAAACATATGCGTCGCCTATATCCAGCGCTTGGGCAAAGTCGGCCTGTGAGCCGAACATATCACACATCTTGATTTTTAAAGGCCAGTTCACGTCAACCCCCCTTTCACTTAACCACGGCCAGCATTACCACATTTGTTGACCTGCAGGACCGGCATTTCACCACTTTGTCAACGTCTTTTCCGATGATCTTGGTGAATTTCCTCCCGCACGAATTACACCTGAACTTGTACTTGTATTGCTGATCTTTCATATCACGTCCTTTCGCCTTTGCTTTGTCGAGAACCGCAAAGGCATTCTTTGTCGCTTTGGCTGTGTGGCGCGTAGTGAGCAATATTTCTACTGTTTCTACAAGCTCACCGTGCATGTTCGCGGCCATGCTTGCGAATTTAGCATTGGCACATCCTGTTTTGCTGTCAATCCCCATAAAGGCGACGACTCTCGATACGTCGGCGATGTATTCTTTGTCAAGAATAATAGTGACACCACGGGGAAACCACGGAAGTTTTGAATGTTCCTTCATTTTATGCCCTTCTTGTTTTCCCACCGGAATTCCCAAATTCCCACTTTTGTTCCCAAATTCCCACCGGCGGTGTTGTTTGTTGGTATGACTATTGCTTTCAGAACGGCAGGTCGTCACCACCGGCAGGCATTTCATCCGGCGGTCTTATGGGTTTGTCCCTTACCTGGGCATCACCTTTAGGAATGCTCTCGCCCTTGCTGTCCAGCATGATCATCATGAAGCCCGCGATCTCCGTCATATACTTTTTCTGGCCGTCTTTGTCGTCCCATGAACGTGTCTGCAAACGGCCTTCAACATATATTTTGCTGCCTTTCCGCAGATAGTTTTTGCACGTCTCCGCGGTTTTCCCGAACATGACCACGCGGTGCCATTCGGTCTGCTCTTCCCATGCGCCGTCTTTACTCTTCTTGTTCTCGGTTGTGGCGATCCTCAAGTTCGCTATCGCCGTGCCGCTTGCCGCATATTTGATTTCCGGGTCTTGACCCAGGTTTCCGATCAACATGACCTTGTTTAGTCCTCGTGCCATTGGATTTCCTTTCTTTAGCAGTATTCGACAATCTGTGAATTTTCAGGCAAAGGCATTGCCATTCGCTTTACGTCTTCGCAGTCTTTCTTCCCCGGTAAACGCGCGAGAAAATAACCGTTGTAGCATTCGACCACGATGTAATGATACTTGTTGCGTATCAGCGGTTGTCTGCAACCGTCCAGGGCCGATGATTTATAGCACTTGCGCGTAATATAGATATATTTTGGTTCGCTCAATATCGTTCCTTTCGTTAAAACATGCTGATCTGTTCTGTGGATGTCCTGAATGATGCGCAGTCAAGGCACAAAGATTTGTCGCCGGCGGGAGCGTATTCGTATTCATCCCCTTTCGCTATTTCCTGCCGGCAGTCCGTACACTTAATATCGAACATGGCCCAGGTCTTAAACGGTTTCATGTCTGATTTATCGCACATATTTACCTCTTGGCGAATCGAGCAACAAGGATACAATAAGCGCCGTTTTTCAATTTCATTACGTTTGACGCATGAGCATATTTCAGGATATTCTGCCGGAACATTTCAAGCTGTGCCCTATGTTCCGGAACCGCCGAAAACATCAGCATATCGTCAGCGTTATACCATTCGAAGCCCCATCCCATGTTTTCCCGCAAAGCCCGTGCCTGTTGCCCGGAAAGATCGAGTTCATTTCGTAAGGCCCGTATAAATAAGCGGTCGTAATCCTTCGGTTTTAACAAGCGCATATATTGTTCCGTGTTCATGGCATTTCACCTTCCACCGTCACCGCAATGATCGCCGATACCGGATAGTCTTTATTGAATGCCGGTTTCATTTCGTCTGCCTTCGACCGGACCGCGGAGTCGTGCACCGAGATCGTTCCCAGGTCGAGCCAAACATCCTTCCCTCCAGGTGTTTCTCTTACGGCGCAAAATGCGTTCGTTCTGATCTTCATCGGCTCTCGTTTCCCTTTCTCCGGTTGCGTTTCCGCGTCCTTACCTTTTGCGAAGTCCACGGGCCGCACGACGGTAGTTATGCCGTCCCTGAACATCCCTGCCTGATAGTCCGTCGCCTCTTTCTGCGTGTCGAACCGCTTGATTTCTATTTCACCCTTTTCCGTTAAAATTGCGTACACTTTATTCTCCTTTCGTGACCAACGTGCTTGGATACAGTGGTTTAATAGCCGCTTTCAGTTCTTTCTCCGTGAGCTTTCGCACCACCGTCAATTTCCGTACGCGGAACTTCCCATCGCTATTGTACGGGATCGTCACAATATCAGAAGCCATAAACTCAACCTCGATATATATCCTGTCTAAATCACAGTCCGTATCGCGGAGGCACCATTCGAGGGTAGCGACATTATAGCCTTCACCGCATAAAACACGTTCGTCGGTATCGTATTTATCTGTTTCGTATGTCTCACCAATTTTGTATTCATGATTTTGATATGGTGATATCATACCCTTGTCGAGATATTTGAAGGCCGTAATTAAGCCCTTCTGCGACTTGAGGATTGATAATGATGTGCAATATTGAGACGGGATATTTTTGGCACCCTGCAAATCGGCATACTGTAGGTTGGCAGACTGTAGGTCGGCAGACTGTAGGTCGGCAGACTGTAGGTCGGCATCCTGCAAATCGGCATACCGTAGGTTGGCAGACTGTAGGTCGGCAGACTGTAGGTCGGCATACCGTAGGTCGGCATACCGTAGGTCGGCAGACTGTAGGTCGGCAGACTGTAGGTCGGCAGACTGTAGGTCGGCATACTGTAGGTCGGCATACTGTAGGTCGGCACGCTCACCACCATTGTCACTCATCCATTTTTGATGTTTTTCGAGTACGTCTGTAAGTTTTTCTGTGTCCATCATGCTCTCGTCCTTTCTGTGACCGTTTCTCTGTCCGTGTGACTACCGAGGCCCGTTTTGCCCCTTCAGGGCCATACGCGCCGCCCTGACCCCATACGTTTTTATAATTCGGCGATCTATGCGTCGGGATGTTTGGTAGGGAAACTGATTTCCTTACCAAAAGTCTTCGCGTTTGTGAGTGCGTCCTGTGCAAAGGCTTCCCATATTGGTATGACTTCGCTAGAAAAGGGATGACCTGCATCCTGTGCCACCTTTTGTAACGCCAGTACTAAGGTAAGCGCGTTCTCCACTACATGTACAAGCTCGTCATGTGCATTGCAGGCGGTTTCAATGAAGATAGCGTTTGCCCGCTCCTTACCTTTTTCGCTGTATGAATACGTAGCGGCCACAATGCGCCCGTCTTGATCTATGATCTTGTATGATACGCCGTCATGCTCAACGATATACGGTGTTGCCGTGTGCTTCACTTGTCCGTTCATGGTTTTATTCCTTCCCCCTCGTTACGTTATAGCCGGACTTGGGACCGGCCTGCCGTTTAGCCGGGTGTTGCCCCGGCCCCTCACGTTTTAAGCTCTTCAGCCTTGTTATCCCAAAAGGATTTGTAGAAAAAGGGAACGTCATACCATGGTTTATTATCGATTTGCGAAATGAATGTTGTTACATTCTCGCGGAATTCGTAAAACTCGAGTATCGCCGTTGACTCTGGCGTGACAACAACATACAAGTCGCTTTCATGGTTTTCCATCTCACACCCTGCCGCTATTAACCTTTCGTATATCAAAACCTTTATTGATACATGGCCGCCCGTGAGAATGGCCTTGATCGCTTCCAGTTCTTCCGGCTCGATACCCATGACGTTTGTGTTGCCGCCACCGGCCCCGTGAAATTGCACCGAAGGCTTGTATTCTGGCTGATCCGGTGCGGGTGATAATCTTTTGAATTCTCCGGCTCTGTACGCGCGTGTTTGATCGTCCATTGTCTCGCCTTTCGTGAAGGGGGGAAAGGGGCCTCGCGGCCCCCTCGCCCGTCATACCAGTGAAAGCAGTAGTTCAGCGGCCCCAAAAACCTCAAAGGACCCGCATTCCTCACATTCATCGTTTCTTGCGTCCATGTCAACGCCTTCGTGCTCGGCCCCACACACAGTGCAGAAGCCAATATAATCACCTGATTCAATCGCTTCGATTAACTGATCTGCTCGCGGTCCTGCCATTGCTTCGCCCTCCTTTATAAACTCCTTATTGCGTCCGCGCCTTCATTGACTTGCTGTATGTAACTTTCATACCTTCCAATTATATCAATATCGCCGTAACTGTACCAATATGCGCCGTCCCGTTTGTCTGCCCTACACAACACACCGTGACGATTAATCACGCCCACACGTGCCTTGTTATGATCGAGCAATACAATACTCAGTTTGTTCTTGCGCGCATAGCCCACACACGTTCCCCCGGCATGAAACAAGCTATCAATGAACTCGTTCTCGTTCTCTGCAAAGCGTTTTCCGTTCAGTGTCAACATTGCATTCCCCGGTTAGAACCTCGGATATATTCGGCCCCGTTGCCTTTGCTGTTTCATGCTTTCCCCCCGCAATTATGAAAATCGTTTAATCTGATCTCTGTCTTGCCCTGGTAATTCACCGCATAGGGCCGCCCCGTTCGCCTCGAGTATACCCACACTATTCTTTTTCCGCATGTTCTGCACTTCTTGACTTGTTCTTTTATGATCGTCGTCAAATTATAGCCCTCTTATTAATCGCGACCGAATCCCATAGGCAGTTCAGTTTCGGCGATCTCGTCGATAACGCTTTGTATGTTGTCAAGGTCAAGTTTCATTTCTATGAGCCCCGACAGCGCGTCAGACATATCGCCGCAAAGCCTCGCCCATGTGGCGGGCCGTGTTTCTCTCTTTCCCATGACTTTCTCCCCGGTAAAGGCCCCCGCCACCGAGCGGGGACCGGTTCGGTTTCTTCAGAAATTGTAATCATATTCTATGCTTTGATGAATTAATACTACCCTGAGTGTTTATTTTACTTCACGCCAACCACACATCTGACACCATGAACCACTTGTCGGGTGTTTGTGATTGTGTAGTCCGGGGCACGTTTCCGGTGTAAAGTTCTCCGTATAACGTTCCCACCAGTCGCCAACATGTGGCAAGTCTGCCAGCTCATTGATCTCTTCGACGGTAGGAGTATAATCTGGATAAATTTCCCTGACGTGACGTACCGCGGAATGATTATCTATTGTGGCGATACCTTCGTAATATTTGGTCGTCTCCGTATTTGCAGCACTAACCCGCTGTTGTTCCGCGGTACGCCACTCTTCGGAAAAGCGGGGATCGTAGCGGAAAGATTCGAGTTTGTACCGCGGAACGGGGAAAATAACAGTGTGCTTGCTGTCCCTGTCTGCCACATTATCATTGATATAGCAACAATGTAGGTGTTTTGCAAGTGCCCGTATCCATGCTTTAGCCCGCGGGTGATCAATGGGCAATGGTTTATATAGCGACCGGAAAAAACTGTCTTGTTTTACAAGGTGAGATTCCCATGTTTCACCGTCCGGCCATTCCGAAACTTCCACAATCTTACCCACCAACACCATGGTAGGCCCGCGACGCGGCGGATCACCATTGATATAAATACTTTGAGTGAAATATGTCGGATATCCAGGAGGATCAAGAAAACAGCAATTGCCGGGATCGTGTTGTAATTCTTTCGATCCTGTAGGTATCCACGTCTTTAATTTGCTGATTGCATCCATATTGAGTGTGCTTGTGTCATGCTTTGTCATTGTTATACTTCCCCTTGATTGATGTGTGTGTCATCTGTTTGGGAATATAGCCCCACATGGTTAGATAGTCAAGTCTTTTTTCTAACCCCGTGTAGATAGTTCGCAACCCCTTGTCCTTGACAACATTACATTTTGTGTTATATTGATTCCACCACTCACCCGATGCTCACACCCAAAAAGGAGGTGCCCCCGTGGCAAGATCAAAACACGACCAATTTATGAGAGATCACGATCAGCACGCCCGCGACTACCAGGACGTTATGAGATCAACCGGACAGCAACAAGACCCTATCCGCTCGACCTTTGGACGTATCTCACAATCAGAGTGGGATCGTATTTTCCCACCGCACACACCTCCACAGGACACAGCATAATGACCTCACCTCCACATCAACCACCTCACACCCCGGCCGCCTCGGTCCCATACCCCCCGCCGGAGCTATACCATAGTATACTTACTGCACAGCATATCGTATATATATATATTATATACCTTCTGCGCTCTAAGCACAACCGCACGCACAAGGCCAAAAAGAGGACAAAAAACCACCATGACCGATAACCTGCCAGATACACCTCCACAGGAGAATGACACAAAACAGCCTATAAAGTCACCGCCTGCACGGAAACCGCGCGAAAAGGGTATTTATCGAGGTGCGCCCATTATTGACACACCCGACCCAGGACTTGAGGAACAAAAACGCCTGCAGGCCGAGCGCGACCGGAAACAGTACATAAAAGACCATCCGCCTCCTAAGATGCCAAAAATTAACAAGATAACCGGGACAACCCTAAATCTTAAAGAAACGCGCTTTGTCGATGAATTTGTCAAAGACCTCAAAATCGGACCAGCGGCCGAACGCGCAGGATATACACCAGCAAGCGCATGCACAACGGGTGGAATACTTTTGAAACGGAAAGATGTGCAGAACGCTGTGAAAAAACAAGAGGTTGCGCTTGCCGACCGTTGTCATATAACCGCCGATAGGGTTATTCATGAACTCGCAAACATCGCATTCCTTGACATCCGGGAACTGTTCACGAAGAGGGGAAAGCTCAAACCCATACATCTGATGCCAGAGGCCGTAACAAGGGCGCTTGCAGGGATTGAGGTAACGCAAAAGTTCAGGAAGACAGGGAAGGCAGAGAACGGAGCGGGGCCGCGCGAGGTGCTCGAGTTCGAGAAAGTGACAAAGGTCAAGGTCCGCGACAAGATGAAGGCGCTCGAGCTGCTTGGCCGTCACCTGGGGATGTTCGGCGAGGGGGAAACCGACAGGCTGCCCGATCTGGCGAGCTTGCTATTGGAAGCCCGTCACCGTATCAATGAGGTGGACAAGCTGCGAGGTGCGGTTGATGCGGACTATACTGTTGACGATGAAACACAGAGGGGCGGCGATGAGTAGCCACAGCGTGTGCCATCCCACGTCAACCCATAGTAACACACCAACCGGACAATTATAATGCGTTAGAATTGATCTGAGGGGCGCAAGGCAGTGATGACAGGGGCTTATGGACACCCGGAAAGGCTGACAACATGGCAGGAAAGACGATAATTGAGCCAAACAGGGACAACGATCCAAGCGTATACGCAGGCAGGGCAGGCGTTTACGGGCATATTCCAAGCTTAAGTAATGAGGGAAAGTTAATGAACAGTGAGCCGGACGGCATCGACCAGGCAAGAGAAGACGGTCGCGGGCGAATTATTACAGCAGCCCCCCCCCACCCCCCGCGATGCCGTCCCCGCAATAGGTACTGATATTGTTGCCATAAAATTTTTGTAGTGTTTTTCATAAACGGACGAGAAAGGATAATGCGGTGATAAGAAAAGATATGATCTACAACATGAACTGTCTTGATGGGTTGCGTGAACTCGATGATGAATCCATCGATTGCGTGGTAACGAGTCCACCGTATTGGGGGTTGCGGGATTACGGGCTGGAGCCGGTGATGGCTCAGTTGAGTATGTTGTAGCCAAGAAAGTTTTCCCCCATTTTTTAGAAAGGTTGGATAACATGGAAGGCATTGATGATAAAGTAGGCGGGTTTTTGGTGAAATTAAGTGATGCGTTGTGTGAACTCGAGAGAAACTGCGGTCCGGGGTCGGTGCTGATAGTTAGGATGGCGGACGGATTTGTGTACAGGGCGATGGATGGGAAGCCCGTGGGCAAGTTTGCGGATGAGCTTACGGACAATGAATTAATCGGACTCATGCTGAATGGAGGGCAACGTGGCGAAGAAGGCGAAGTGGATTGACCAAGGCATTGTGGTTACCAAGGTATTTTTGGGATTATGTACAACGGAGAGGCAATTTTTACGAGAGATGAGACGGCTTTGTGTCTCGCCTAACGCTGAGTGGGCGCCTGATAATGGTGCGAGAACACATTTTTTAGTGAACAAAAAAAACATGATATGTTGTCTCGTTTGTCTCAACCCAGCCAAAGGCAAATCAATAGAAGCATATGCGTTGCTGGTGCATGAAATAAGCCACGTCTGGGATCATATAGCTGCTGATCTTGACGAGAGAAACCCGAGCAGTGAGTTCAAGGCATATGGGATGCAACAGTTGTTCTTGAACTATGCGGATGCTTACAAGAAGCTGAAGAAAAGGGGCAAGTAATGGTAAAGCGAACGATGCTGAAGCGGTTGCTGTTGGAAGGCAAAATAGTGGGCTATGAATATACTTGCCCGGATGATGATGAAGGTGGATGGTATGATATATACCACCTCAAGAAATTTGAAGACCTGGAAGGAACCACGCCATACACGAAGGGTTTGTGCTCAATGTCGAGTGATTTAATAGATTTAATAATAGACTATGACGATTATGAGCTTGGCATGTGGAGCGGCGAACACAGCGAGTGGTGGTTTGAGGGCGATACCATACTTACTGATGAGGCCGGCTGGTCGGGAACGCTTGTCTTTGATAATGAGAAGTTTTTAATCGAGGACGGCATGGGCGGATTCTCGGCAAACTGTAACTGGAAGGCTTGTAAAAGAATTGGAGAAGGCCATGGAGAGTAAAACGGTAAATGGACCGGGTTGAGGGAGAGATAATGGACATATACAGATGCCCGAAGTGCGGCATGGAGATGACGGCGAAGCTGTGGTGGAGCCTTGGGTCCCTTGGTAAATGCCCGAGCGGATGCGGTGAATTCATTGACAAGTTCGTGAAAATCGATGGTCAGGACAAGACAGCGGATGAAATAGCAAAGCCGCTTGATATAGGTATTGACGAAATACAGGCGGCGCTTGGCAGGGTTACAAATAAACCGTCTCTGGAAGAGCAGGCTGCGTTTATTGATGCGTTGAACGAGATACAGAAAACTATGGCGGACAGGTGCCCTGAAGTAGATACGGCCGGCGCTGGAGCCATGATGAGGGCAGACAAGACAACGATTGGCGACAAGGTAGCCCGTGAGCGCGAGAAAGGATCAAGGATTGCCGAAAGGTTAATTGATCATGGTCTGAAAATGCTTGCAAAGAAAGGTATGATTCCCGTCACAATGATTCACGATGGCTTACTTGTGACGGGCAAAGTCACGTTTGAGATTGATGAAAAGGAAGAGGTGTTGAGATGATTAGGAACCGCATTGCTGGTGAAACAGATGGGGCTGAACCGATTATAACGTGGAACGTGAAGACCAGCTTTGGCTGTGTTCTTCTCGTGGGAACAGATGGGGCAACGGGTAGGTCGGAAACCGTGCTTGAAATAACCGAAGAAGGCGAATTGGACAGATATATGACCGATTTGCCCGGAATAGAGAAGACACCGGGTGGTTTTATACGGCTTGCGGCAGATCGTACAACGACAGAAGAAATCAAAGCCGAGGACCAGCCCGAAGTGATTCCCGAGAAACCCGTGAGGACAAGGAAGCACAGATGGGAAGAAAAGCTGAATACGATCAACGACTACGACGCTATTGAGGTTATTCATGTCGTTGAGGGCGTAGAAACGGTGTATGGGTACAAGAACTTGACCCCGATGTTTTTGAAAATGATGCGGAAAAAGAAGAACTGTCGGTCTTTGCGGGACGCCAAAGGATTGTCCTATTCGCTGGGGGTAAGCGACACATGCGTCAGTAATTACGTAGCTGGTGCCATTGTGCGGCTGGATGTCGCAAAGCAAATTGCGGAGCTTTACGGCGTAAGCCTGGAAGAATTTTTATGCTTGGGATTTGATCACGGAGTGACCCGCAAGCCCGACACAGAGACGGCTGCTGAGTAATAATAGTGGGGGCGAATAAATTCGATTGCTGAAGTTGGCAATACACCGGTGAGATTCCGGTCGCCTCCACCAATATTTAGGATAATACTTGACGAAATCATTAAAATGCGATATATAACAAGCGAGGAATTATGATAGACATCGCCGGGAAAAGAGTTAAATGGGTGGTGGCGATGCACGATGCAATAGCATTTAAAACTCACCTGAACGGCCACAAAAAAGCCGATGGCATTCTTCAGGAAATAGTAAGAGAAGCCGGGTTCCCGGAGATTGTTGAGTTGTACCAAAACGTTGAACGTCATTATAGCAAAGCGGAGAAATAATGCCAGAAGGCCAGGCTATTTCAACAGATGAAGGCATTGCGCAGGACATGACGCGGTTTTACAACGATCCCCTGGGGTACGTCTACTATACGTTCCCCTGGGGCCGTAAAGGAACGCGGTTAGAGGAATTTGATGGTCCGGATGAGTGGCAGATAGAAGTTCTGAAGGACATCGGCGAGAAGTTCCGGAACAAAGAATACCCGGTACAGATAGCCGTGGTGAGCGGTCACGGAATCGGCAAAGGTGCCTTGTCGTCGTGGATCATCGGATGGTTCATGTCCTGCCGAGCATTCCCGCTTATCGTTGTCACAAGTAACACGAAAACGCAGTTATTGAGTAAGACATGGCGAGAGCTTTCGAAATGGAATAATCTCGCAATTAATGGTCACTGGTTTGAATGGACAGCGACCACTTTTTATTTTAAGGACCCCCAGAAAGCAAGCACGTGGAAAGCTTTTGCAATGCCATGGAGCGAGCAGAACTCGGAAGCGTTCGCCGGTACGCATGAAGAAAACGTATTGGTGATTTTCGACGAGGCATCTGCAATTGCCGATATTATATGGGAAGTGACAGAAGGGGCTATGACTCAGCCTGGGTCGATGTGGCTCGTTCTCGGCAACCCCACGAAGACCACTGGCAGGTTCCGCGAATGTTTTGGCAAGTTCAAGCGGTGGTGGAAGACTTATCAGATTGACAGCCGCACGGCAAAGATGACGCAGAAGAAGCAGATTGACAGGTGGATTGAGGATTATGGCGAAGACAGCGATTTTGTCCGGGTACGCGTGAAGGGACAATTTCCCAGAACGTCATCGTCACAGTATATCGGCACCGACCTTGTTGAAGAAGCAGCAAGGCGCAATTATGAAGAGAAAGAATATCAATACGCACCCATCCTCATCGGTGGTGACCCCGCACGGTTTGGCGATGACCAAAGCTGTATCGTTGTGCGTCAGGGGTTACAAATGCTGGAAATACAGAAGTATCGTGAATTAAGCACTATGGACTTTGCATCGTATCTTGCCGAAATGCAGGACAAGTACCGACGTTTCCCCGTTTACACTTTCGTTGATGTCGTGGGAATTGGGGCCGGAGTTTGTGATCGGTTGATCCAGATGGGGCGGTTCGTACAAGAAGTGAATGCCGGCGCACGATCAACCGATCCAAAATATTTTAACAAACGGGCGCAGATGTACGGAGAAACAAAGGATTGGCTCGCTCATGGCTCAATTATCGATGATGTGGAACTGAAAGATGATCTCTGTGGTCCGCATTACGGGTACAATCCCAAGATGAAGGTGCAGATTGAAAGAAAAGTTGATATGAAAAGCCGCGGTCTATCAAGTCCGGATTGCGGTGAAGCCCTGATACATACCTTTGCTTTCAAGGTCGCTATGTTGGAGGGCAATGAATTCGATAACAGTGCTCATCAAGATAGAAGTTATAGAGAAAAGCGCATAACTCATTCAAGAACAGGATATTGAGGGGTATTATAATGAATTTCTTTAAAAAGAAACGGAATTTTGAGCCGAATGTGCTTCTCGGTTACGTAAATATTGCTGCTGAAGAACATGGCATGGACCAAAACGAGCTAAACGGCATTGCCGAAAGGGTTATTGCGGAATATGACATCGACGAAAAGAGCCGTGAAACTTGGATGAAACAGATTGTTGCGGGCGAAAAGCTTGCGGCGCTTGAAGAGCAACCAAAGTCAGAACCATGGGCTGGGTGTTCGAATATCACATATCCAATTATCTCACAGGCGGCGATACAATTCAATGCCAGGGCGTACCCGAACATCGTCAAGGGCCGTGATATTGTCAAGGGCAAGGTCATTGGCAGAGATGTTGATGGAAAGAAGCAGCAAAGAGCGGATCGTGTTGGCGCCCACATGAGTTATCAGCTTAAAGAGGAAATGGTTGAATGGGAAGGCGATACGGACAAAATGCTTATCTCTCTTCCTATTGACGGCACTACGTTCAAGAAAACGTATTACAATCCCATCACAAAACGAAATAAGTCAGAATTCTGCATGGCAAAAGATGTGTGCGTAAATATGTACACCAAGAGCCTTGAAAACGCACCGAGAATCACACACATATTCACGCTTTACCCAAACGAGATAACGGAACGGATAAACGGCGGCATGTACCGGAAATTCGAATATCCGATTTCAACTGCAAACGGAGAGGCCGATTCATCCGATCCCGATGCCGCACACGTTTTCTTGGAACAGCACAGGTGGCTTGATCTCGATGACGACGGGTACAAAGAGCCGTACATCGTCACGGTGCATAAAGAAAGCCATCAGGTCTGCCGTATCGTTGCCAGATTTGAAAAAGAAGGCATTATCACCAACGAAGCCGGCACCAAGATCGTTAAAATCGAACCCATCCATTATTTTACAGCCTTTATCTTTATTCCGTCAATGAACGGCACGTTCTATGGTATCGGCTGGGGAACGCTTCTCGGCACCACGAACGATATTATCAACACCCTTATCAATCAACTCATCGATGCGGGTACACGCCAGAATACCGGCGGCGGCCTTATTGGAAACAAGCTCAAGCTCGTTGAGAATGTCCGTGGCGAAATCAGATATGCTCCCGGTGAATACCTTCGAGTGATAAACGATGGCGAGGACATTAAAAAGAATATCTTCGAGTTCCAGAATGAGGGGCCTTCTACGGCATTAATGTCTCTTCTTGGAACCATCATAGATTCATCTGACAGGCTTGCCAACATCACTGATGTCCTCACGGGTGAGCAGCCCGGATCGAACGTGCCGGCCACAACTGTTGTTGCGCTTATAGAACAGGGCTTGAAGGTATTCAGCGCAGTCTACAAGCGCATACACCGTTCCCTGGCCGAAGAATACAACAAACTCTATCATCTCAACTCCCTGTATCTCGATGACGATGTTTATTTCGGCGTTGCCGATGACGAACAGGCCATTGCGCAAACAGACTACGAATCCAAGTCAGCCGACATTGCCCCGGTAAGCGATCCGGAAGAAATATCAGAAGTCCTTGTGCTTGCCAAGGCAGAGAGCTTAAAAGAGCTTCTTGGTCAGGGCTTGAACGACATGGCGATATACAGGACCATACTCGAGGCGCTTCGAATAAAGAACATTGACGAGATACTTACTGTCGAGGACCAGGGACCGACACCAGAAGAGGTGAACGAAACCCGAAAACTCGACACGGAAGAGCGAAAGGTGGAGATCGATGGCGAGAAAGCCGAACTCGAAAGAGCAAAGATAATGGCGAACTTCGACAAGGTAGACGCTGAGATCGAACACCTGAAAGCTGATTCAATAAGATTGTTGGCCGAGGCGGAGTCAAAAGAGGTTGGCGACCAGATTGCACAGTACCAGGCAAGTGTTGAAGCCTTGTCGGCAGATGTTAAAGATAAGGGCGGTCAGGTACCGGAACCGGCACCGAAGAAGAAGACCGACCAACCAGTGTTGGAGATTTAAGAGAGGGCAGGAGATGAATAGTTATCTTGGTATGTCACCAGAAGATTTTTCGTCATGGGCAGATACACTTGGAGCGCAGAGAGCAAGAGAAGCAATACGGAGAAAGATTAGAGAGGAACGTATAAGAGCAGGATCAGGTGGTATACTTGAAATGGACAGCGTGGATGGAACCGCGCTTCGGACGGCACGTGTGGTGGGGAAAATCGATGGCATGAAGGAGGTACTTGAAACGATTTTTGGAGAAGACATCGCAAGAAAAGAACTTAAAGAGGGGATGCAATGAGATGGTAAATCCAGTTGGAAATAGAGTTGTTGTTAAGACGATGGAGATCGAGGAAAAATCAGAAGGCGGAATAATTATCCCAGATGATGCACGTCAGGCTGTGCAGTTTGCCATGACAACAGGGTATTTTGTGGCCGCTGGCGAAAGAGCATGGGTCGATTGGGGTGGCACTCCATGGGCTGAAGAAGGGCAGAAGGTTGTCTTCGCCAAATACGGCGGATCACCGTTTCAGCAGAATGCCCCCGAAGAAGGAAACCGAAAGATTGGTTTCCGGTTATTGAACGACGAGGACATTCTTGCCGTTGACGATGGCCTGCCGTTTGATGAAGAGAGATTCAACAAGCTCGTTGCAAAGAAAAACAAGAGCGCAGAAATTAAGATCAAGATCGGAGATGTATAGAGATGGCAGATAAAATTGAAGTTGAAGGAGAAGTTGAAGGGCAGGGTATGGTAGCTGAATTCTCAGCCGCAAAAGATTATGCGGCTGCTGGTCTTCCGACCGGCGAAGCGCCTGTGGAGGACAAGCCCAAAGAGCCGGAGGAAAAGGCCCCAGAGGAAAAACCTGAGGGAAAGCAGGATGAAAAAGTCGCCAAGCGAGTGCCTTTGCATGAGGCGGAAAAAATACCCGCAATCGAGAAAGTCGCTGCTGAGTGGGGATGGCTCCCAGAAAAGAGTTACACGCCAAAACTCGATAGGGACGGCAAGCCGCGGCCATGGGTCAGCGCCGAAGAATTCATTCGGAATGTTCGGCAGGTAAACAAGATCGACGAAAACGAACATCTTCGTAAGGACATAAAGGACATCAAGAAAACCGTTGGTGAATACAAAGTATTTTCCGACAAGGCACATGCCGCTGAACTGGCAAAGCTTAAAAAGCAACTCGAGGAACGGCGCAGCGATGCAATCAGAGACATGGATGAACCCCTGGTGGATGAAATCGACAAGGAAATAAGTGATGTCGATGTCGAATCCGCGAAAGTCGATGATGCGGCGCAAGCTGAAAAGGCAAAGGCAGAGGATCAGGCGGCGGTAAAAACGTGGCAGGAAGAGCACGCCTGGTACGAAGACGATGCCCAATTAGCCATATACGCGGATCGTTATGCCGAGAACGCGCGGGCAAAAATGCCGGATGCGCCATTCAGTGAAATCCTCGTAATCGTTGACGAGAAGATGACGAAACATTTACCGGGTACCGAAGAGCCGGCAGCGGACCCACCCCCAAAGAAAGCGGCACAGAAATTGAGCGTGCCTTCCGTAGAAGCAGGGGCAGTGAACGCCTCCGGAGATGATCAGCAGGCCGGCAGCATTTCCTACAGTGATTTGCCTAAACAGGCTCAGGAAATGTGTGATCGGTTTGTCGCCATGACGCCTGGATTTACCCGCCAAGACTACCTGAAAGGCTATCAAAGTCAGGGATAAAATCAATAAAAGCTTGACAAATACATGATATTGATATAACATATTTGTGTAACCGAAATGACAAATGAGGAAAAAGATGAATAGAAAAAGCGTTAAAAACCAGCCCGGCGGAGTGTCGGAAACCGTAGAATCACAAGTAATTGACACTGAAGACCTAAGCCCGCAGAGTGCGGAAGTACAAAAACCCCAGGTGCAGAGTGCGCCAGCAAGCAGCGTCAGGAAAAAACGCATTCCCGTTGGCACGCAAAACCTTTTGAATGTTCCCAAAAGACCCGGTTATGTCCGACGTTGGGTTAATGACACCGAAGGGCGTCTTACCAACTTCAAGGCCGCGTGGTGGGAACCCGTAATGACCAAGGATGTCGATCTTGGAGGTCTTACACAAAAGGCTGGTGCCGACTCACAGATGGGTACTCCCGTATCTAAACAAGTCGGTCATGGCGTCAAGGCTTATCTCATGGAGATCAAAGAGGAATATTATAAAGAGGATCAAGCAGAGAAGATGAAAAGCGTCAAGCGCAAAGAAGCAACAATGTTTAAAACCGACAAGAAGGATGGTCAATACGGGGAGGTATCTGTCAAAAATACTTAGTAGTTTTAGCAAGGAGTAAATTTGATGGCAAATTCTAATACCCCTTGTGGACTCAAGGCTGTACGAATACTCGATGGAAGCCCCTATAACGGCCAAGTCATGAAGTTTGTGGTAAAGGCCGCAGTCACGAACGCCATTGGAATCGGCGACCCCATTCTTTGGAATGGCAGTGCCGATGATGATGGCGTTCCGTCTTGTGACATTGCAACAGTAGGCGCAACATACAAAATCACCGGTGTTGTTGCCGCATTCGAACCCATACGCTCAAACCTCAACACGGTTTACAGAGCGTCCGCGGCAAAAGACGATGATTACTATTGTTACGTTGTTGCTGACCCCAATGCCATATTCACGATTCAGGATGATGGCGGTGCCGCACTTACCGCCGATTCTGTTGGCTTGAACTCGGTTCTCATCAACGCATCGACAGTCAATACTTCCACAGGAATTTCAGGCGCCGAGATGGATGCGGGTACAACCACCGCACCTTCCGCGGATGCCACTTACCAGTTCCTTATCCTTGGGCTTACACAGCTACTCGATAATGCAATTGGCGTCAATGCTTTCTGGGATGTTCTCATTAACCTGCATTCGTTACGCGGCAATGCTACTGCCGGCGTGTAACGATGCATTAACCATCTATTCTCACAAGGAGTTTTAAAATGCCTCCTATCTTAACTGGCACTATTACCAAGGCGCTGTACCCTGGCGTCTCTGCCTGGTACGGGATGGCCTATGATGAGCATAGCCCAGAATACCCCCAGATATTTGCGTTCAACAAGTCATCGAGAAACTTCGAAGAGGAAGTTGGTCTGACAGGATTTGGTCTTGCCGAGGTAAAAACCGAGGGCGAGAGCATTTCTTATGACACGCAGGTACAGGGATATGTTCAACGCTATACCCATATCGAATATGGGAAAGGCTTCATTATAACCCGTAACGCAGTTGACGACAATCTTTATGATGTCGTGGCGAAACGGCGCTCTCGTGCGCTTGCATTCTCAATGCGGCAGACGAAAGAAGTCGTTGGCGCAAACATCTTAAACCGCGCCTTCAGCAATTCTTATGTTGGTCCCGATGGCGTGGAACTCTGTTCTGCTCTCCACGAGAACATAACCGGTGGCACGTGGGCGAATGAGCTTGCAACCGCCGCTGACCTTTCGGAGACAGCCCTTGAGCAAGCCTGTATCGATATAGGTGATTTCGAGGATGACCGCGGCATGAAAATAGCGGTTCGTCCGCTTCGGCTCATTATTCCTATTCAACTCGAGTTCGAGGCCGGTCGCATTCTCACGTCCGATTTGCAGAGTGGTACCGCAAATAACGACAAAAATATCCTGAAATCTACGGGGAAATTCCCCGGCGGCGTCCATGCAAATCATTATCTCACCGACGCCGACGCATGGTTCATAATCACTGATGCCCCTGACGGGATGAAGCATTATGAACGCCGGGCTGATGACTTCGGTGCCGACAGCGACTTCGATACTGAAAACGCGAAGTTCAAGGCAACGAGTCGTTATTCATTTGGCTGTACCGACAGGCGCGGAATCTTCGGATCACCCGGAGGTTGATGTCATACCGTAACAACTTAAACACGCTGGAGGGCAGCTTTAGCCCGGCTGCCCTCTGCCTTTAAAAACGAGGTGGCGAAATGGGTTTTACGAATTTTACCAATGGCGTTTCAAGTTTCGGTGTCCCGCTTCCGAATTCAGGTAAAGTTTTCGGAGGTCATTGGTTTGTTGACAATACTACCGGTGTTGGTAGCGATGGCAACAGTACCAAGGACAACTCGACAGAAAAGCCTTTCGCAACAATCGCAAAAGCAGTAGCCGTGGCATCAGCCGGCGACATTATCCATATCAAAGGCACATCCACCGATTATGATGAGTCCGTGGTTTGCACCCTTGACAGGATAACCTTTCTTGGCGAAGGGTTCGGTCCCGGATCAGGTGGATGGACTGCGGATACAGACACAACGATTCTCACGCTCTCCGGAGCGAGGGGGTCTCGGGTGTCTGGTCTCTCCTTCCGTCCAGACGGTGCGACTACGGGCATTGCAATCGATATATCCGAAACAGTATCAGATGATTCGGATTCAATCGTAATTGATAACAATACCTTCAAGTCCACCGGAGCAACGGCCAAATATGCCATTAAAGCCAATGGCTGTCCGGCATACGTAAAAATCTACAATAATCACTTTACGTGGATGGATGAATGTATTTCGGCAACATCGGCGCCTAACACTTCGGCAACCGGTTGGGAAATCGTTGACAACTATTTCTCCGACAAGGTGACGAAGGGTATCTACCTTCCGTGCCGGCGCTGTCTCATCAGCGGAAACCATTTCAGCACCATGACCACCTGTATTGATACGGTTGGTTATTCGGCTACCAATGGCGACTACAACGATGTGAACGGCAATTACATCTTCGAAACCGCTACATGGTCCAGTGTGACGAACGCCCAGACAAATGACAGTTGGCAGAATAATTTCCACAACTTCCTGCCTAATGTTACAATCGGCGGCGCTTAATCCAGGTAACATGATAACGGGGGGGTCCCACAAGGCCCCTCTTTATCTTGTAGGGGAGTGACCATGCCAGAAAAACTTTACAGAATATGTCCACAGTGCAAGGGTGTGGGTGAATTAACCCGCAGGAATTTTAGCTCGGGTAGCGCGGAAGAGATCACCGTGGTTACTTGCCCGAATTGCTTGGGGAAGAAAGTGATGTTGTGGGGCGGGATTGATCTTTCCGATATTATTGACAAGCTGGATGACATCAATGATAAGGTCAACGATATTTTCGAGAAGGTGAACGAATAACAAGCGAGGATTATCATGGCGAAGAAAAAAGAAGATGCAGTGACGCCCGCGGCTGAAGAAACCACGGAAGCACCGGAAGTACAAAAAGCACCGGCGAAACCGGCGAAACCGAAAAAAGTTGTATACGCGCCCGAGAACGGTCCTGACGACGAATAACACGGCCACCGCAAAATCACAAAGAGGGGTTATCATGGGAAAGACAGCAGGAGTGCCTGATGGAACCGGGCCTGCGAGAAGAAGCGCACAGCGCAAAACGAGCAACGTGGGCAAGAAGCAACAGGCTGGCAAGAAATGCCCGATGAAGAAAAAATAATATCAAATAAAGGATAGCCACATGAGACCACATTACCTGTCGCTCACTATGGACGCGGCTGACAGAAACGGAGTGAGTGTTGCCCAGACACCAACCGGTGCCGCGAATCTCACTATCACAGGCGCACTTGCTACTGGTGGCGTGGCCTCAATGGATGTTGCCCGCCATGTATCCATTTATTCCGATGGCAATGATTCTACAGCAACGTTCACCATCACGGGAACAGACCGTGACGGCGTGGCTCTCACCGAAGACATCACTGGGCCAAGCATCACTACCGTAAAGGGACTAAAAAATTTCTTAACGGTTACTCAGGTTGCAATAAGCAAAGCGGGTGTCGGTAGTATTGAGGTCGGGTCCGCTGACGAAGCCGAATCACAGCTTATCCCAACCGATGTGTATGCAGATGAATTGACGTATGCCGTTACCCTGAGTTCTGGTGCTTCGCTGACATACAATCTGCTTTACACGCACGATCCGGTTATTGATGGTTCGTATGACGAACACACGGCAACATATTTCAACGATCTTGGCGACAAGGTTGTTAATGCGAACGGCGCGTCAACCGGTCCTGTCTCAGCCATAAGGTTGAGAATCAAGTCTTTCTCTTCCGGAACAGCACGCCTTACAATCCTGACGGCGAGAAACGCATAATGGGAACGAACGAGTTTAAGTCCGGCGATCCGTGGATGGTGTGTGATCTTTGCGGATTTAAGCGCCGGCGCAGTGAAATGCGAATGGATTGGAAGCGCCGCATGGTGTGTGCCGATACGTGCTGGTCGCCGAAACACCCGCAGTTGAACGTTCGCGGAGTGGTAGAGCGGTCAGGCGTTCCCAATGCACGGCCAGAGCCAGAGCCGGTGTATTTTGATCTGGACAACCCGATAACAGCAGATGATCTTTAAGGAGATAACACGAGATGGGCGAAGACAATTGGGAACATCGGTCAGTGGGGATGAGGTGTGGTTCATGTATGGCTTTTGTGGCGAAACGATCAAGTGAAGTCCAACCATCAGATCATGTCATTGGCCGGTGCCGTTTCAACGCGCCGACAATAAAGGGATTTCCTGTTGTTTTCTCAGATGATTGGTGCTTGGCGCACAAGATTGACGAGAACAAAATATGAAAGAAGACGCGGAGATGACAGAACCAACACCGGGAGAATCAAGAGATGAGTACGCGGCACGGCGCATACCGGAAGTTCTGAAAGAAGACGCCAGTATGTCTTCAGGCCAAGCCGCAGGAAAGTGTTACGGTGTGTACGATGTCTGGGAAGAGACACAGGGCATAACGGAGGAATAAATAATGGCGGTATCAGGCTCCACTGATTTCACGCTTACCAGGGATGAGCTTATTTATGCCGCCTTTCGTTTACTGACGGTCATAAAGGATGATGAGGACCCGAGTTCATGGGAAATCGCAAACGCCGCTCAGACCCTAAACATTATGATGAAAGCGTGGCAGACCAAGGGCATCGGCCTTTGGCTTTGTAGTTTTGCGACGATTTATCTCGAGTATCAGAAGGAATCCTATAATCTTAATGGCACCACGGGCGACCACGCAACACTGTCCTCTGTTGAAACCGCTCTTTCTGCCGACATCGATTCCGGAGAAACAGACATAACGGTTGATAGCATCACCGGGATAACAAGCGGTGATTACATCGGCGTGAAGCTTGATGACGGCACAATGCAATGGACAACGGTAAACGGTGCGCCGTCGGGTTCCACAGTGGTCCTTACCGCGGCTCTCACCGATGATGCCGCAGAAGACGCTGCGGTTTACACATATACTGACAAGCTGAAACGACCCCTTAGTTTTATCGAGCTGCGTATCCGCAATTCCAACGACAACGACGTTCCACTGGAATTGGTGGCACGGGACATTATGATGAATCTGCCGAACAAGGATTCTCTCGGTCAGGCGAACATGGCGTATTACGATCCACAGATTGGAACCGGTGTGCTTTATGTGTGGCCGACGGAATCGAACGTGTCGAACCGCCTCAAGGCAACTGTCAAGGTGTCGGTGGACGATGTGGACGCCTCTACGGAAAATCTCATGTTCCCGGTCGAATGGCTTGAAGCCCTTAAATATAATCTTGCCGTCGCGCTCATGCCCGAATTCCTTCACAAGATGAAAAGCAAGGAAGCCGCAGTAATGATACAGACTGCCGCGGCGACCATGAAGCAAGAAGCCATGAATTTCGATGGCAATAACACGTCTGTCCGGTTCATTCCGGATTTAAGGAGAACGTGATAATATGCTATATACTTACAAGAAAATGGCTGATTTGCTGAAAATGCATTTGTTCGATGTCGAGTATTCGGCGCCGTTTCCGAACAAAATATCTCCAACTATGACGGAAGAGTTCTTGAATATTGCCCAGGAAAAGATCGTCGGCATGGTCAATAGCCAGTATTTCCCCGAGCTTACGGTAATATCGGCGGAGCAAACACTTGTTACGGACGGGTATGTCGATCTTTATGGTCTTGCTACTGTGCCGATCTTCCGGGGTCACGAGGGGATAATTGGTGTTGAACAAACGGCTGTGGTGGCGACTACATGCGCGAGAACAACGCTTGCCGAATATCTTGAGCTTGTCAAAAGACAGAAAAAAACAGTCGCAAGTGCGGCCAATAAGCCACTGTATTATATCGTGGGATCGTATCTCTATGTCTGGCCAAACAGCGGAATAAGCACGAAGATCAAGATTTATTACATAAGGGAACCCAAAAAGCTCAAAAAGGTGGAGGACAGGAACGCAGTTGCCTTGACGCAAACATGGGACGGAAGCGCAGCAATGACTCTTAATGGAACCCTTGTGAGCGGTGGCGTGGCCTACATGCCGTTCCCAAAAGGGATCACGTTTTATACTTCAGCCGATCAAACGGCAATAACCGCCGATGTTACCGGCACGTTGAGAGACGGAACCGAAGTAACAGAGCAGTTAGCCGGCGCTCTTGCGGGCGAAACCGTTACGTCAGTGAATCAGTTTAAAACCATCACGTCCATTACCAGTGCGGAAAGAACAGGGTCTTGGGAAGTCGGTACCGCCGGAGACTGTGAACTTACATCCGGCATTCAGGACATCATTCTTGAATACGCCGCATATATCGGTTTCGATTACGGCCATGCGTATGATCGCGCCCAAGTGTGTCTGGACAACGTTATTAATGCGGTGACGCTGCTCAATAGGAAATACGAACCCGAATGGGCTTATGTGCCGTCGGCAATGAGG
>Ga0075116_10000263_pt1 | contig 24699 bp, 56 predicted proteins | sample AntAceMetag02UKC_FD_69786 | JGI IMG/M metagenome (GOLD analysis project Ga0075116, IMG submission 69786) | Saline lake microbial communities from Ace Lake, Antarctica- Antarctic Ace Lake Metagenome 02UKC | ecosystem: Environmental > Aquatic > Non-marine Saline and Alkaline > Saline | place...
ATACGGAAATCGACACCCATATAATCAAAACTACAATAAAACCAATAATACCCTTCATAACTATTTCTCCTCGTCTTTCACAATTACGTAATAATCGTCGCCGTCTTCCCAAGTCTCCTTCTGCATCTTTGCTCCATGCTTCGTCACCTCAGACTCAGCAACCGTTAGCAGAACGCTCCCACTATAGAGACTCCTTTTACCATCTTCCTTAAGAACAACCTCAACACAATTAGAAAATCCTGCAGAATGAAAGCAACCAGGATTAGAAGACCAAGGACCAATCAGTTCTGCAATAGATCCGTCTTTCATGTTCAAGGTAAACGTAGCACCTCCATAACCAGTACCGGGTCCAGGATAATAGAAGTAGCTTACGTACCCATCTTCTGTAACTCCGTAGTACAAAGAGTCTCGTCGCTCGTATTTAATGTCATCGCCAGAAGGAATCTCATCAATCGTAAGAATAAGCTTAGGTTTGTTAAGAAACTTTTCCATCCAATCAATTTCTGAACTTAGAATTTTCATTTGTCACAACTTTCATGCTCAGGCATTTTAGATAGTTCTCTTTCAAGTTGAAGCATCTCTACTGTCCACTTATACGTCAACTCTGGATTAGGGTTACCAGCTTCCTTATAACGGGTAAGAGCTGCCGCCAAACCTTCTGCCCTCAACTCTAGCCATCTCCAACGTGGCATTACTCCAATAGGTGGACGCAACGGATGAGAAGCTACCTCAGCGTTATGAGAAATATTCTTTAACGCTTCTATCAAGAGATTGGTTAGTTTATTAAACTTTTGTCCATCACTCATTGTCTTATTCTCCAACACTCATATTATGCTGAAGGCGTGTTAACTCTGTCTGTACTCTTTGATCTCCATCAGCGCTTCCAGTCACGTAAAACGTAGGGTCCAAACCCAACGGAACATCATAATGGAAACGAGCCAACTTGTCAATAATCTTTAACAGGAATTTAATAGTTTCTCTATGCTCCTTATTACTCTTCTTCAACTTGAGAATAGATTCTCCTAACTCACCGTTAACTCCTTTAAAAGCTTTGTTCTCCTTAATAGAAAGATCAAGATCGTATATGATCTTTGAAAGGATTCCGTTAGACTCTCCATGAAAGTGGGAGATATGCTCGGAATACTTCCGCAACAGCTTTTCTTCAAGAGCCTTTATGTCATTTTCTAAACTACTCATTTTCATTCTCCAATCATTTCGATAGCCAAGTTATGACCCTCTGTAACAGCAAAGTCCATTGTTTCAATCTCTTTATAAAGAACCGAACGAACATTCATCACTGGAGAATTTGGAACACGAATAAAGATTGAAAGATCTTCCCCTCCATTCACAAACTCTAATGTGTGAGATCTTGGGAAGGCTCTTAGCAAAAAGCCATGCATAAAATCTATTAAATTCTTTGTCATCTCATTTCTCTTTCTTAACCCACCTGAAACCAAGCAACAATCTTTGCATAAATCTATAAAACCAATTAGGCTCATTTCCTTTTAATGGAGTATAAATAATATCGCCAAAATGCACTTGCCAATTACTCTGTTGAGAAATAGTAGTAGTTGACGTAACAGGTTGCTCTTCTGGTATCTCAGTCATTGAGTGATGCCTTTCTCTTGTCGCTTTCATATGAGCTACTAACGTTAGAGAAGATCTCACAGTCGCAATAACCTCCATAGCTGTTAAAAAAGGTTAAAGACGCTTGCACCGACATTCCCATATCTTTTAAAACAGCACTAGCAAACGGACGCTCTCTTAGAGCGGAACACTTGCTATATCGGTTTCCATCTATTTCTTTTAAGTCACATCCGTCTGGACCACTAAGCCTCTCTAGAAACTCGTCCCACCTTGGATGATCTGGTGTCATTAGGTTATTAGTCATATTATCCCATCAACTCTTCGTAAAAAGATTTCCAGTCTACAATGCAGGAAGGATGAACATCAATAGTTCTAAGATCTTCAATATCTCCAACAAGAACTTGAAAGTCTCCATGACTTCCTTCACGAATTCCTCTGAAGATCATTCTTGTAGTTCTTGGTGGATGCCGAAGATCAACAGTTACATAGTCTCCAATCTCAACCATATGGTCATCTAAGACGCTTACAAACTCGTCTATGGTCATGTCGCTATCCATTACTTTATCTCCGTAATTGTCATATTATCGTAGTCTGGTTGTTCGCAATACTCTAATTCCATTCTTCGGTCCTTAACCTCAACGCCATTGACAGTCTCTCTCAAATCAAAGTCCAAGTCATCAACCATCTCATACGCAGTATCTTCGTCTTCTGCTTCTACCTCGCAAAGTACTTCAACGGTTACCGGCACGGCTATTACAAATTTCATTTTTCAATTTCCTTTCTAAAAAGTTCTTGAATAACAGCGTATCCTAAGTTTACGCAAATGTCAAGAAGTTTTTAGAGCTTTTATAATTTTAGGAAGAAGAGGTTGTAGCTCAGTAACAAAGTCTTCATAAATCTCTAGTAGCTCATCAGAGTAAAGATAGCTGCCTTGTCTCCATTTAGAATGAGACTTTGAGTAATTATTATAAGCCTTTTCAAACTTCTCTATTAATTCTTTATTCATTTTACCAATCTCCACTATCCATACGGCAACCCTCCGTTGAGCTAAACTTTGTATGCTCTTGAGAATCGTCACAGTGCTCTTGCAAGTTAAAGTAACCGCTAGCGTAAGACAAGCTTGCAAACTCTCCCCAACGCTCTTCAGCTTCGGCTACAAGCTCATTAGCAATCTTCCTAAGTTGGTTTAGCTTTCTCTGTATCTGTGTATCAGTCATTGTTTTCTCTTTCCTTGTTTACTCTTGTTCCTAAAAGATTCTGTTTCCACACTGGAAAACCTTCTACTATACCTTTCGCATACTCTAAGTGCTTGCGAAAACCTTGAAGGTCTGTCTCAGTCGCAACAGAAGCAAGCACAAACTTAGAAATCCTCTCCATGCACTCAGAATGAAAATGAAGATCCTTAATCTTAGGAGACACATGAACCTCCTTTAACACAAACCTCATCTCCCCCCTATCAATATTAACATTACACAAACGACACTTAGCCGTCGCCTGAGAAGTATTAAAACTTATCTTCGCGTCAACCCAGGAAGGGTATTTTGTATCAGTCATTTCTATAAATCCTCCTTAGACAGATTCATGCAAAGCGCTCCAATAACAAAAGGGATAACAACTACTGCAGAAGGAAAAACGAAAACAATAATAGGGGTTAAAGCCCAATCAAGTCCTTGAAACCCCGTTGTAACTGGTGTAAAGCACCACCAATCAAGCATTTCTAACTCTAGCCAAACGCCATGACCAATTCCTAAAATACCTATAACAAAAAACAAAACACCAATAATCTTAAACAACAAAGTTTGCATAACCTTCAATCCTTTTTCGCATTTTATCAAGATTTTCTTTAGTCAGCCTATAAGGTTCTTTAGGATTATTGTCTGGCATTAGAGCAATACACTCTTCTATCCATTTAACTCCTGCATCGTCTTCCTTAATAGACCTAATTAGATCCTCTTGTTTAATCTGACTGTCCAAAGCTTCTCTAAGCTCTTTAGCCTCGTCATAAGTTAGCCAAGCTACGGTGTCACCAGCAAACTCACCATAAGCATTTAGCACATTATCTCCACTCGATAACCATAGCTGAAGAAAATGGTCAGGAAAAGCAACAGAGTATTCTGGAGACTTCTTTGAATTTAACGTAACTGTTTTCATTTTAACCTTCCTCTCTTGGACCTACAAGATCATAAAGATCTCTGTCAACGTCACTCTCTACAGGACTTGCTCCCCACTTAGCTACCTCATGGTCCATAACCGCATTTTCCAACTGTGCAAGCTTTGCTTCTGCAATCTCTTTCTCAGCTTTATAAGCGTCTCTCACTCCACAAATAGAAGCTACCTCATCAGGGTCAAACCATTCATACGCCAGTGAGTCTCTCTCAGCTTTATACTTATCTCTAGCTTCCTCAGCGTTCAAAGCTCTGACCATAAGACCTTGATAAGCAGCCTCTGTAGGAAAGCTAGAGTTCTCTTTCCTCAACTCAAGGATCTCTTCTTCAGCCAATCTCAACTTCTCAGCATTTTCCAACATGCAACAAACGCACAAAGAGCCTTCAATGCGAATTGACCCATCTTCAAAAGACTTTGAAGACCAACTAGCCATATAGTAGTCGCCGTGCTTTGCACACTTACTTAAATCAGCTTGCAAAAAATTAATATCTTCTGTCGGTGCAGGGGGCGCTTTAGGCATTTTGTCATTAGCTCTCTTCATCCTAAAAATCCTTTCTCAATTTTCCTTCTCCCTATTTAACACACTACAAAACAGTTGTCAAGCTAATTTTAGGAATAAAGTTAGCTCTCCGTTTTTCAAACCTTTCTAAATAACTACCCTGCTTGCCAATCTGGTAAGCTTAGAAGTAGACTGAAAATCCTTTTTTAAAAGCTCAAATGCAATATTGTCATAATACTTACCGTCCCTAAGCTTGAAATCCTCCTTATATAACCCAACCTCCCTACCACCAAACTCTAAAAACTTTCTGTACAATCGAAGCCCTCTAGCGTTATTAGAAAAACATAGAAAACGTATCTTTCGATAACCACGATCCTCCAAAAGGTAAAACAACAACCGAGCCATAACATAAGCACCTATACCAGAATTTAAATACTCAGGAGATAAAAGCATTGAGACATTGCTAACCTCATCATGGGTGCGGTTACAACGCCACTTAACGTAACCTATGCACACCTCTTCCTCATCGTGTTTAAGCATTATTAAGAACGCATCCTCAGTCCAACCTATAGACTTTAGCTCCTCTGATAAGTCATGCCAGTCTCCTACAAAAAGATACTTGTACTCAGGATGATCCAGCAGTTCTAAATCAAGCGTATTAATAATTGTTGACATATCAATACTTCTCTTTAACCTTATTGTCATTTTTCCTCCTCATCGTTCTGGTGAGCTAACAGCTACAGCAGTACTGTACTTACTCATAGCTCCTGGTTAGGGTAGACTCAAACTCCTCCCCTGGAGGTGCCCAAATCGCTTGACCAGAATCTAAACAACCCCACTTAGCATACCAAGCTAGAATCTCTTTAATACGCTTTTCTAACTTATGAACTTTAACCTCAGCGCCCTTTGCCAACCCAATATAATTTTCAAGCTCCTTCTCTAGATAACTAATGTATTCTTTGTCCTCCATTTTATAAATCCTTCTTCTTTGACGCCCAAACCGTAATAAGAACTTGTTGTACAGGAGAAGCGCATACTGCCAAGTCTATACCTGAAATAGACTGTACGGTTTGACTTACTACCTCGTACCCTTTTTTGTGCATCTTCTCAATATAAACATTTATCTCCGCCTCCAGATCTCCTAAAAAATGAGATTGAAACATCTTTACCTTAGTCATCCTATAAATCCTTTCTTAAAAACCTCAGAAACATAGCCTAACACACTGGTCAAACCATGTCAAGCAATTATTCAACTCTTTTGAAAATTAACACGAACGTCTAAACATAGCTAAAACCGCTAAACAAATGTCTAAACAACTTCGTTAGCCGTTCCTCTTGCATGCAAAAGCTATCTTAGCATCTCTGGAAAGATGCGTCAAGAATAAAAAGTAGAAAAGACTTGACATGCTTCCCACACAATGCTAGTCTGCTAACAGAAGCTGAAAAACAGCACAACAAAAGGAAAACAATGGAAAACCAATTCAAAGGATGCGCTTGGTCAATCAGTAACAAAAAGGACTGTCAAGAATGCGCAGTATGTGTTAATGATATGGAACCTCTCGTTACGTGTAGTCAATGTGGTAAAAAACTTAATGAGGACACCTCTCTGCAAAATGAACCATGCCCTCATTGTAACTGGGTTCTAGGCTAATCTAAAAAAGACTTGACAGAACTAAAAAGAAATGTTAAGATTCCTAATAATGATTAAGAACTTCACGGTCTTTAGACCGTGAGAGGAGAGAGGGAGGAATCAGATGGAAATTAAACCGGACTATGCTCTATGTAAAGCACTATCCAACCTATCTACAGCCAACGCAAGGATCGGGGAGCTGGAGAGGGAGTGCTTCGCTCTTGCAGCAGGTATCTGTACAGAGGGCAACGACGGTTTGGTAGGTGATGATGGTGGCACACCCTATTGCAAAATGAAAGCCCGCGCCGAAGCAGCCGAAAAGAGGCTGGAGCAGGTCTTGGATGTTGTAGCCACAGAACTAAACCACGATCAGGAATGTTCCTGCTGCTCAGAGGAAACAAAAAGAGGTAGGTTTGTGGTAGCAACTGAAGTATTTAACGTTCTAGACAAAAACTAAAACAACTTCGTTAGCCATTATAGTTACAACACGCCTGTAAAATTAATAATCAGAAAGAGACTCAAACTCCTCCTCAGTCATAGAAATTATAGTACCGTTAAACTCTGAGATGACTGGACAAACTCCACCATCCCAAGTCTTAACAAACGTATTTCCAAACTTGTCATAAAACCAACTGACAAATTCTGGACTATCCCATAAACCAGCCGTATCTACAATATCGTCAGGGTTAAACTCTTCTTCTAACTGATCTAACATACCACCATCAAACGTACTATCTAAATCTGGACTCAAACCTCCAGCATCGCGGTCGCTAATCAAAGCACCTCTAACCTCTTCAACCAAACTAGTAGCCTCTATAACGCTATTAGGATACACAAAATTATACACATTCCCGTAATGAGTAGAGTCATCATAGTCATTAGCCTCCACAAACAACGTAACATACCCCTTATCTATACCTAACAACGGCTGGTCTGAAGCATGAAAGTACCAACCTTCTGCCGCACCATTAGTTACCTTGTTGACTAAATCCTGGTTATACGATTGAGAAAGCCTTCGATAACCACTCTTCGATATTTTTATCATAATTCATTTTCTCCTACCACACATTATACTCCCACTCAAATAGTAAATTTTAAAGCATTAACCACATAACGAGTCAATCCTTACTTTACAGCTATACTATAACCCTACATATGGTACCTTATTCTCTATACAACTACCCCTCTTTTGAACAAGGGGGGTCTTTCAGGTAACGAAATACTTGTAAGGGTATTTATATAGGTATTGACGAAGCGTTGTCCGAAGGTTGGGGGGAGCTGTTACTGAGCGTTTGCTGCATAGTCTTTAAAAAGCATATAAACGTCTGCCATTTGCTCAGCTGTTGGGTTTATAATCCCATTAGCCTCCAGAAAGGTTTTTAAGGCTGAAGCCATCTCATCATCAATCTCTCTAGGCTCGTCATCTAACTCCATACCAAGCTCCTGGGCAATTCTCTTATAACTAGATTCGCTTATAACTACTCGTTTCATAATTTTTCTCCTGTTATTAACCTACCCCTAATATACTACACACAGCGTAGGGGGATTTAAGAAGATTATAGAACCGATTTTTAAAACCTCTTAAGGTAGATTTTTAAAATCTTGCACAGTGTTTTTAAAATCTGCACAACCTCTCGCCAGAATTATACTTGGCGAACCATTGTGCAAGGAGATTTTAAAAAGTGCTTTATTAACAGAGCTTGGTTTTAAAAACCCTTCTGTTTTAAAAAGAGGTAAAATCAGGGTCCCATAATCTCCTATACATCGGATACCTTACGACCCCCCTATGCATACATATACAGCATATATATGCATTAATCAGCCATTCTCTAAGGATTTCCAGCCATTCTCCAGGGATTTCCAGGGATTTCCAGGGATTTTTAAAACTTCTGCAAGGATTCTGCATACTTATGCAGAGATTAAGCAGAATACTTATACAATCCTGGATAATCTTTGCATAAAACCTTAAGCTCGCCGACTATTGAATACTTATACAGAGATTAAGCAGAATACTTATACACTAATCCACTAAAGATTGGCGAATGCATAATTACTCGCCAATCTTTCTGCATAAAACCTTAAGCTCGCCGACTATTGAATACTTATACAGAGATTAACCAACAACTATACAACAATCACCCAACAATCACTAACAACTCCCCAGTCTTTAAGCACTGGCTAATAACTATACAGAATTATAGCCAGCTCTTGCCAATAGTTCGGCATTAAACTAATAATCCCTTAGAAAATAGTGCATATTAATTAAAACATATATAATATTTGGGGATTAGAGTTATAGCTTCCATAATATTAGGCAGGGTTGCTAAAAGATTGCTGAAGTCTTGTGCATATTAATACATCACAAGTATTCAGCAGGTTATTAGTGAATATAATAGCCAAACAGAATATAATTAGGGTTAAAAGCACTGGTAAAAGTCTTACCCCCGATATTCGTCTGCCTCGTTAAGCTCTGAACAGAACTATATTTGGTTTATAAAGGTTTTAAAGATTATTGCCGAACTATTGGCAAGGAGATTAGCTAATAACTGGGGAATTCCAGGAGAGATTAGCCAATCTCTGGAGAGTTAATGGAGGATTAATGGATAAGCTCTGGGTAAGCTCTGGATAAACCCTGGCTAATGCTTGCCTAGGCTTAGGATTAGGCATAATCTAGCCAATTGTTGATTAATGTATAAGGATTAATCGACGAGCTTGAGGTTTTAATGCATAAGTGATACGCGCTTCGAGGGTCGCTTGCATAAGTATGCAGAAATGTTGGGGAATGTATAAATATTAGTTAAAGAACTGTGTATAAATATGCAGTTTAAGAATGTATAGTTATACATTTTAAAGATTATTAAAGATTGTTTAAAAGTGTTATTCTCTATAAATTATGTTTAAGATCTGTTGAATAATGTTGAGTCAGTCTTAAACAATCTTATGAAATGATTGAGAAATCTTATATAATAGCTAATAAAGAGTTGATTAAGGGAAGAAGTTGGTAGTTTTTAGACAATACTAATTAGTGATTGTATATACTGTCTAGAATTATGTATTTAAGGAGGATGAAGGGTTACTAGGCTACTATGTATAGGAGAGACTGTCTATATGTTCTTGGGATTCTTTAGGGGTTCTTTTGGTTTGGTTTTAATCCTTTTTAGTTTATAGCCTCTAGATAGCTTATTAGTTCTATGTTGTTGTCTGTGGCTAGTGTTAATTTTTCGTTTATTCTGTTTATGATGTGCCTATATTGTTTAACGTTATTAACTTTGAAGGTTGCGTAAGGTAGGTCATTTGCTTTTGCTTCGATGTTTCTTAGGCGTTCTAGATAATCATCTTTAGTGTTCTCATTCATTGTCTTTAATCCTTTTTGTCTTCTAGATTATGGTTTATTATATAGTTTATTAGTTCTGAGTTGAAAGTTTTGTCTCTGGCGTCTTGTTGAATTATAGCTACTTCTTTATCTTCTTCTGGGTTTATCATTGCTGTTACTAGGCTTTTTTTGTAGGATTCGAAACCTAGTTTAATGTGTTGTTCAATATCTTTTTGAGAGAAGTAGAAGGGTTCAGAAACCCAGTCTGAGAGTTTATCCCAGCATGCTACTTTACATGTTACTTTAAGGTTATTGTTATTATCCCAGATGAAGGTGACGGTTAGTTTAGGAGGGTTAGGGTTAATTACTTTATTTTCATTGTTGTTTAGTTCTGTTTGTAGTGTGTTCATTTTAATAGTCCTTTGTTCTTTCGTTTTAGGGACGACACAGTTTTTACAATAGGTGTAGCCGTTTACGACTATAAAGAAGTTTTTGTTCCACCCAGAGCTTTTACAGCAGGGACAAATCATATTAGTTCTCCTTTGGTTTCGATCATGCCTTGTTCAACCATTTGTTCTTCTGACATGGCTGGAGAGTTACAGATGCAGCATTTGTTACCGTTCCACCAACAGTTACAGTGAGTTTTGTCTTTACTGTTTGGGTAAAGCTCATTATCTTTAGGTTTTTGTTTATGGTTCATTTTAGCTTACCTTAATGAGTTCGTTGAGGGTGTTTTGAAGGGTTCTAGATTTGTTGAGTAGGTTTAGGGCTAGGGGTTCGTTGCAGGAGGTTCTGAGTGCATCTGAGAGGTATTCAAGGGCATATACTTGGTTTTGTAGGTCTTTGAATAGGGTTTGTTGTTCGAGGTTGATGGAGATGGAGATTGGGATTGTGAGTGAGTAGTTGTTTTCAGCGTTTAGTGTAATTAGATCATATTCCTGGATAATATCTTTAAGGGTAGATTCGCTTACGTCGTAGGCGAAGGTTCCTAAGTCTGGGTGTAGTAGTTCAAGGTGATAGCAGCGTTTCCCTCCTTTATAGGTAATTTTGGCTATTTTACCTAGGTTTTCGTCGCTTAGGATTGTTCCTACTTTGAGTTCATAGTTCATTTTAGTTATCCTTTTCTTTTTAGGGGCGCAGTATTTACAATATGTGTAGTTGTTGACTACTATGAAGGGGTTTTTGGTCCATAAAGACATTTTACAGCAGGGACAAATCATATTAGTTCTCCTTTAGGTCTTGGAGTTCTCTGAGTGCTTTTTGAAGGTTGTTAGTGTAGAGGTTGATGGTTCCGCTTAAGGATTCCTGGCAGGCTGTGTTGAGCGCTTTGGAGAGTTCTGAGAGGTTATCGATTTGGTTTTGGATTTTGTTTAAGGCTCTTTCTTGTTTTTCTTTAATAGGAATAGGGTTAGAGATTTTTAGTTTATGTAGGTTGATGTAGTAGTTAAGGACAGATTCTTTAACGTTATAGGCAAATGTTCCATTGATTTCATGTCTTACTCCTTTGAATGTGCTTAACATCCTAGCTGCTTCACTTAGTTTAAGTTCATAATATCCTTCTGTCTCTTTTCCTCCGTCTTTTATTTGTATTGTTCCTAGATAGGTGACTTCAGCTAGTTTACCTAGGCTTTCGTCTAGTAGGATTGTTCCTACTTTAATGTTGTCCATTTTGTTATCCTTTTCTTTTGGTTCAGTTAGGGTGAAGTCATAAGCCTTAATGACTTCCAGAAGTTCTGATTCGTTAATTCTGTAGATAAAGGCTCCCGTTGATTCTATGATAACGCCGTATTTAGTAAATGGGCTAAAGCCCTGGTCTAGAGGTTCTTTAGCTAGTTTGAGGTAATATAGTTTTTGCCCTAGTGTTCCGCGCATTCCTATACTTGGTACTTTTCTAGCCATGAAGGTGACTTCAGCTATTTTACCAAAGTATCCTTGAGTGCTGAGTATTGATGTTCCTATTTTAATGTCCATTTTAGCTCTTTTCTACTGGATAAGCCAGTTTAAACTCAGGGTTTTCTTTTAAGATTCCTTCAATATCTTTTTCAGATCCTTGGTAGATTCCGTCTGTATCGAATAGGGTTAGTGGGAAGAAAGCTCTATATCTAGAGCCAGCATTTTCATAGTGGAAGACTTTTACTGAGTATATTAGTACGCACTCACAGAGGGTTATCCCTTTAATTTCAGCTATGATGTTGTAATGTCTATCGAGTATTTGAGTACCAATTTTAAATTTTGTCATTTTTAAATCTGTTCCTTGGTGAAGGCTCTGACCATAAATTCTAAGTCTTTTAGGGGTATTTTAACGCTGAATTCTTCTTTGGTTACAGATGCAGGATCAGATGTCCCATCAAAAGTCATGTATATGTAGTCTTCAGAGAGTTCACACTCTATATTTGTGTTGTTTTCGCTATAGTTGTCTATTCCTTCTAATATTACTCTAGCCATTTTGTCTTACCTTAGTGTTTTGATTACTAGTTGGTTAGCCAGCTTAATAACGTCTTTTTTGTTTAGGTTGTTGAAGTCATCGTGATTTAGCACATCTTCAGCGATTTCGTTGAAGGATTGGTTATTATAGCCTTTTAGTCTTGCGAGCAGAAAAGCGTGCAAAACTGTGTTGGCGGCGAACATTGGTGTTTTCTCTTCAGTCATCTGTTTCTCCATTCCGGTGATAAAAAGCTGTTTAACCTCTTTTAGTGAAATTGGGGTGAAGTTTCTAACGTCAACTCCAACATCTATGACGAATACTCCCTTGTTAGACCATTGAGACTTGAATAAAGCCCCGTGTTGATGTCCACAGACTAGCGTGTCTCCGTCTTCGAAGGCATTGGCAAGGGTTGGGTCATGTCCTACGTAAAGCCCTTCAGAAAGCCTTACAGCAGGGTAGTGGATTGAGGTGAAGCCAATTTCTTGATAGTCTCTTGGCAGCATAAGGTCATGATTCCCTAGAATAAGGTGTTTAGTACCATTTAGGGAATTAATCATGTTTTTGAGTAGGGACTTATGCTCCTGAGTTTCTAGGGTTAGGTCACCTGCTACCCAGACTTCATCATTATCGGTTACTGTGTTGTTCCAGTTCTTTTTGATGAGTCTCCACATATGCTCCGTGTTTTTGAACGGTCTGTTACAGAGCTTTATAATGCTATTATGCAATAGATGTGGATCAGCTGTGAAGAATTGGGTCATTTTAGTTGTCCTCAGTTAGCTTCTCAAGTTTAACTAGAACCTCGTTGATAATAGTATAGTTGTAACCTGCTGGAATTGCCAATAGCTTATCGTCCAGTATTCTATCAATTCTAGCAGGCAGGCTATCTTCTACAGTAGCAGTATAGCTGTATTTCGCTTTAAAGTCATTCATAGCTTCTTTCAAGAGTTCTTTAACGATTATTTCAATCTTATCTTCTCGTGTTTTAGGAGTCTGAGGTACTCTTAGCTTATATCCGTGGCATTCTACGTAGTGCTCTAGACAGCAATGGTCACAAAATATCATAACCTCATCTCCGCTTTGATAGGTTACAAATCCCCCAAATATAGGATCTTGGATGTCTAGGAGTTGAAGGTAATAATAGGCTTCCTCCATACGGGTGATAGTAACTCTAGCTACTGGTTCCTTCTTTAAGTTAAGTATTACTGTATTTACTTTTAGTTTTTCCACTTTAGTCCTCCTTCTTCAGCATATGGTCAAGTTCAATTGACCGGTTTTGAAGAATGGTTACTGTTTCGTTGACAACAGTTGAATATTGGTCATCAGTAAGGTCGTGAGAGTCTGCTACAAGGCTTACTGCGTTGAGGATAAAGTCTGCATCCTTGCTATAATCACTAAGGATCTTGTCTAAGGATTGGGCAGTGATTTTATCTGCAATGTATTGAGGAAGTGAATCTACTAAGGATTCTTCATGTTCAGGCTTAGCCCAGTCACTTACCGTTTCCCAAACCAAATCACTGATAAACTCTTCGTCAGCTTTAGTTGACGAAGTTGGCGGGTCCATAGTTAGCTCATTTGCGCTGAGTAGACTAAGAACTTCCCAATAATCTATTTTAACAGGGAGTTGAAGATCTACCGTGATGATACCTCTGAGATTTCCTTCCTTATCAGAGAAGGTCTGACCTCTGTTCAACGTCTCATACTCCTTCGAAGGAGGTTCAAGGGTTAGATCATAAACGTTGAGCATATGTCTAACGGTGAGATAGTCAACATCTTTTAGGTTGGAGCCAGAATTACCAAAGTCAAAATCTACTGAATAAACGACACGACAAGGATAGGGATAGGAACTGACGCAGGCTACGCCTGAGATTCTACCAACTACTTTTCCTTCCTTATTATAGAAGTCATGCCCTGCTCCAAACATTACTTCTTCTGGTTCATCAGGTTTTTTGAAGTATAGTTTGTTCTTAGCCATCTCCCTTTGTAGTTGTTTCATAGTTACGTTTAATAGCCAGGGAGTTGATGGTCTAATCTGTTTTCCTTCAGGTGTTAGCAAACCTTCCACATTGTAGGTTTCGAAGGCTTCTTCTTTAACTAGAATATTAATAGTATAGCTTTTGATGTAGCCAACTTCTCTACCTACTGAGTCGTAGATATAAGTGTTTTCTGGGTCAATTGGCTCATTTCTAGTTAGGTTGTTTTGGAATACGTCTTCTAGCATTTCTTTTTTGGTTCCTGTAGTGTGAACCGTTATAACGTTTCCTTTATCAATTCCATAACCGGAGAGCTTATAGTAATACTCAGACATGCCCTTACAAAGAGTAGTGTTGTAGATATGTACTACCTTAAGGATTTCTAGCCCTACTCTACCTTGCTCATTATAGAATTTGTCACCTGATTTAAATTTTTCCATTATAATCCTCGATGGTGGTTTTGGTAATTTTCTTCATTTTAAGAACTTTGGGAGCATCTGTGAAGTAGATGAGAATAAACTCTTCTTCGTCTTCCCATTGATCTCTAATATGTTCTTCAAATCCTTTTTGAGAACCCTTGAACGTGTCTAGCCAATAGCGCTCGTCAAGGATACATTCCGTTACTTCACTAATATCAGAGTTGTCTGGATAGAAGTAATAGAAAGTTAGGTCATCTGGTTTCTTAACTACTGGCTTCTTAGCTGTTTTCTTCTTGGTCATTTTAAAACTCCATTTTCTTCATAGTGAATTCAAAGCATTTCAGTTCTTTCCTACTAATATACCCTTCTTTAATCATCTTCTATTACTCCTTTAACCCAGTCTTCAAGTTTTTTCATGTCATCTGTCAGGAGCTTCTTAACGGTTATCTCAACCTTCTTGAAGCCTTGGGATAGGTTACTACCCTTGGACAGCTTTAAGGTCTTTACAGAGCCGTCTGAGTCAGCCTTATGGGTAATCTTGAAGTCGGTTACTTCCCCAATGCATTTATCATCTAGATATATCTTAGTCATTGTTGTTCCTTGTTTATGTTCCTGATCCAACATTCATAGCAATTGCCGTCGCAATTTAGCATTTCTTCTTCAGAGATACAAGCGCCTGCTATGCAGTTTTTGAAGGCTTTTTCAATACTCTCTAGCCTCTCTTCTAGCTTAGCCATTTTCTCTTCATATTGCTTACTCAGATCTTTATCGGTTTCAATCATCTTTTCCTCATTTTTACTAGGCAGGCGGTTAGGGTGTATCTACCAATATCAGCTGCCCAGACTAACCAGTCTTTTCCATATTCTGGAAAGCTGATTTCTGTCATAGCATCTCTGTTTTTGGTTTCGGACAGGTGTAAGGATCTGTCAGTGGTACCTACTAGGATACAGGGGTTACCTTCACCTGATCCAACAGCTTCTACTATGCAGTATTTACTCGTAAGGTCTATCTCAATCGCCACAATGTTTTCTGAGGATCTGTAGGCATAGGCATTGTTAACAATTGGTGCTCCCTGGATTACTTTTAGCTTCACTCTTTTCATAATAAAATCTCCTAGTAATTAAGTTACCAAGAGCAGCTTACTACATTAAACAGGGGTTGTCAAGTTCTTTTTAGGAATTCTTTAAGAAAGAGGGAGAGAAACTAGGCTAAGTACGCGATAAGACTCGCTATTTGAGCAATAACAACTAAAGTAGCTGGGATAATTAAGGTTGGGTAAGTCCATACTCTGTCTTTAATCCATGCAGTCATTTTAAATAAGTCCTTTTCTACGACATTCTTGCAAAGCCATGTCAGAAACGTCTTTGGTGAATCGTTCGTTCACCTGAATAAGTATGTCAACGTCTTCAAAGCCCTGCTGAATCATTTCTAAGATAAGAGATTTAGCCTCTGAGAATCCTATTTTTCCTTCTTCTGGAAAACTCGAAAAATCAAAGCTATTATCAAGGATAGGGGAGTCAGAAAGAGGGTCAGATTGAGACTTAACTGTGCGAGATGTATGAGAGTTTTGCTTAGAGGCTAAGGGTGATTTTGACCTAGATTTAGTCAAGGTCGAGTTTGATGAAACAGGTGTTAAGTTTTCTGAATTATCTATTTCATCAGTTTTTGAGGAAGATTCTTTATGAGGATAATTGGTTGGTTTTCCGTTAGCTTGGCTTTTCCAATTTTCGAGATTGGTTTCTTTTTTATCCTTCATGCGCATCCAGGCGTCTTGTTTCTTAACAACCTTCTCAGAATAAGGATCATCTTCTCCAAAATAGGTTGCAGCAAGCCTATTATAACTTGCTTCAGAAAGACCTTTGGTGCGAGGTAAAGTCATTATAGCTTAGACTCCGAAGTGCTCGTTAAGATCTTCGTCTCCAGCAAAAGAGATTTCTTCATCAAACTCTTCAGCCATCATTTGAGCCGCTTCTTGTCTAACTTCTGGGGGGAATTTTTGAAACCAAGACATTCCGTCGTTCATTTCTTGAACGTACTGTTTTGCGCCAGCTTCTACTAGATAGCTCCAAAGCTGAGGTGCCTGATCTGAATCATAAACTCCGCGTTGAATTTTTTGAATAAGACTCTTTTGAATCTCTTGCGTTTGAGGATAAAGCTCGCCTGAATTATCTATAAATAGAACTAAGTCTTCTACGTCTGACAAGCCCCCGCCCATCATGGGTTCTTCATCCATTTGAGCAACCTTAGCTAAACGTTTCATTCCTTCAGGCGTAACTCCGTGCAACTTCATTTTAATACTCCATACCTTCTTCTGAAGAAAGATCATACATTTGAATAATATAGTCTAGTGAGCTATTAGCTTCTTCAGAGGACAGACCTTTAATAAGATTGTCCACAATTTCAGTATCGTCTAAGGCTGTACGAATAAGGTCAAGCTTATCCCAGGTTTCATCGTCTGATGCAGCTTCTTTCTCAGATGCCATTTTATTACCTAGAGAAGGATCGTACTGGAAAGGAGCATCAAACCATTGTTCTCCGTCAATATTGTCTGTAAAAGTTTCTACACTTTGACCGAACTCAGAGCTTTCTACAATTGCTTGAGTTTCAGGAGTAACTGGGAAATACAAGTCAGACTCATGGTTCTCTACTGGGATACCTGCATCTACCAACTCCTGGTGTAAGCTAGGGCTAGGACCAGAATCTTCCATCTGGGCTTTCTTAGCGATTCTCTTCATTCCATCTACGTCTATTCCATGCAATTTCATTTTAATATCCTATCTCATCAGAGTTTTTAAGATCATCCAGAGATCCTGGAGATACAATTTCGTTAAGTTCCCGAAGGAATCCAGTATATAGCTCGTCTAACTGATCTTCTGACGCAGAATCAGGAAGTTGTAAGAAAAGGTCGTTAATAAGAGGATCAACTGCTTGCATAATCTGGTTAACTATCTCAGAAGCTCCAGACTTTTTAACTACTTTAGATAGTCTCTTGATACCTTCGTTAGTGATTCCTCTTTGTTCTAGTAACTTCATTTTATATTCCTTAATATTCTTCGTTTGCTGGGTAACTAATTAATTCTTGAATTCCTGCCATAAATTCATCATAAAGGTCATCGAGAGTAAGTCTATCTTCTTCTGATGTTAAACCTTCATACAAGGATTTAATGGAAGTGTTCATATCTTGCCTAAGCTGCTCAAGCGCGGGTTGAGCAATAGATGAATTGGCAATTCTCTTTAAGCCTTCTTCACTTATTCCTCTTTGCTTTAACATCTTCTTTATCCTCTTACGAGTTAATAGCTAGTAGTAAGCTACGTCCCAGGCTTTCATAATTTGTGATAAGGTAGCGTTTGGATATTCGACTTTAAGCTCTTGTAGTATTTCTTCTTTAGTTCCGTCGCTCTCCCATATAAAGTTAGCAAGGTCCTCTTCAAATGAAGAACTAGCTTGTCCGATAACCTTACTTATTCTCTTTAAGCCTTCTTCACTTATTCCTCTTTGCTTTAACATCTTCTTTATCCCCTTACAAACTCTGGTTCAATGCTTGCTACTATTCCTTCAGCAGGTTGCACGTTGAATTCTGAAGAAAGTTCCGTATCCTGAACAGTCTTGACTCCTTCTGGTAAGTCTGAGCCTGATTGGTCTGCTGGCATTACGGTTTTATCAGTTGTGGTAGGATCATCCTCAATAACGACATATTCTGTTCCAGTGCCGTCATAAATGCTTTGACCCATTTGAATAGCAGTTGGGTCGATTTGTTCAGGTGCTTGGCTCATATCTTGGGCATATTTATCAATTATCGTTGCCCACATATCAGTATTGACCTTTTTCCTAGCGATTTTTGAGGTTAATTCCACAGCTTAAGCTCCTTTAGCTTCTTGAATCTACTATATTATACTTCACACACTGTTGTCTAGCTTAAAGTTACTTATTTTATATTTATTGAGGCAAAGTTATTTAAGTAGTTCGTCTACCTTAATTACCTCCTAAATCCTGGGTCAACAGTTTTAGTAAAGATTGGGATAAACAAGATCCATAGTGTAGTCTTTAACACTCTTTTCCACTTACGAAGTCCTGACCCGAGCTTTGCCCCATCATGCTTATATACACGCTTTGTCGTCCAGCGAATAATCATCTTAATTCTCCTTCAATGCTTTTACAGCAGCCTTTAGAGCGTCAAACTTCTCCGTATAGTAGATGTAGTCAAGCCCGTTGTCTCCGTCCTCTCGCCCACCATTTTCTCCATACTCAACGAAGTCTTGAGCAGCCTTGATGAGATCCTTAAGCTTGAGCTGTTCAGACTTCTGAGGTAACCGACCGTTCAGCTTGTTACAAACGTTCATAGCCAGCAGTGGATCAGGAGTCCACCCGCTTAGCCCTAGACTATCCAACAGTTTATGAGTAGAAGGCTCATGAGGTAAACAAGACTTAATAGAGTCTTTACAACTTTGCTCCTCTATCCTATACTGCTTTTCTTTTTTTACAACCACAAACGGTCCTTCGTTAAAAGAAATATACAATTGATCATAGTTTACTAGCTGTGTCATTTTTCAGTTCTCCTTGTTCTTTTCGAGAAGTGCGAAGAAATACTTGTCAACTACGCTTTTCGCGTCTGACAAAGATGCTCCAGTTCTCTCACGATATGACTTAATGGCGCGGATACGTCCTCTAGTTGTCATGTTCTCTTCCAAAACGGCTTTTTCTTCTTCGCTCAATTCTGACAAATCTTGAAGGCAACGCTCCTGAAAGTCTTTCTTGACCTTGTTAATCCGGTCAAAGAAATGCAAGGGCAACTCTTGAGCAAAAAGCTCAGCCTCCAGAATTTCAAACATGCTATGGATATGCTTATTCTTCATTTTGATTCTCCTTTAAACAGTAAACGTTTGAAAGCTACAAGAAGGCTTGTTAGCGTCGATTCTAAAGCCTTCAGCACCAAATTGCTTACATTGCCACCAACCGGCAATAGATAGGTTTCTCTTAAGCCCTTGACCGCATTCTGGGCAAACACCTTTCTCAACTATTGCCAAAGCTTGGGAAATACGCTCATCGTCCCAAACCTTTTGGCAAGAGTTACACCTGCTCAAGAAGTTAGACTTCCTACGACCACATTCACATTTACTTACGTTAGCCATTTTTAAACCTCTCCACAGTCTTCGCAATAAGGATAGCCGTCGTACCCTTGATGTGCTTCATCTCCTGAAACAACGGTTCCACCACACCTTAGGCACTCATCATCTCGTATAAACTTAATAGATTCCTCTGGGATGTTTATCCTTTCATCGAATTTCTTATGAAAAGCGTTATTCACCGCTTGTTGGGCAGTCTTACCTTTAGGAACTTCTTGCCAAGAGCACTCATGACTATTGGTTTCAGCGTAAGGACACTGTATGTCACAAGGCTGATGCTCCGCTTTTCTGAGACAAGGACCATCATCACAACCAATACAGAACCATTGTTTGACTTTTGAGTTTTTCATTTTGATTCTCCCGTTGTTTGTGGTTTCCCTGTCCTGAATAAAGCTTAACACCAACAAAAAGCGTTGTCAACAAAAATGTAAAGAAAGTTTGAAAATAAATTAAAAAGGAGTTAGCGAACCGTTGACGAACTACTCAACAGGCTTAATTTTGTCAACAGTATCGTCAATCATGGAGTCAAAGAACCAATTATTATTCCAGTACTGAGCAGTCGCTAACTTACTGTTATGGTCAATGATCCTGCCAATCGCCTCCACCCTTTCCGCTTCTTGGGTGAAACCTTTGGCCCTGGATTTGTCAAGGGTTTGTTGAGTAGCTTTATTCTCTTGTACTGTTTTAACGCTGTTTCGATAATTAGAAATAAACGCCAGAGAACAGAAAAACAAGATAATGCTAGACACTACAACAACTCCTAACGCAGCGTTTGCCTCTGGAGAATAGTCTTTTGCTTTGATTGCTAAGACAACTCCCGCTACACTAACGCTAATTAGTAAACACATAATATAAATCATTTACTCTTCTCCCTTTTCTTATTAAAATGCTGAATTACTGTTTTGGTACTAGAACAGATCATACTAACAACTCCTAAAGGTCCTGAAGAGAGAAGGACTAAGGCTATTAAGAAATCGACAAACATAAATTTTCTCTGTACATAAATAGACAATGCTGCCCAAGACAGTGATCCTATTAACCCAAGAATTCCCCACCACATTAATATCGTTATAAAAGTCATTTAGTCATCTCCAAAAACAAACTGGTTATTCTTCCTACCATACATTTGAGGTATCTCGCCTACCCATTCTCTCAGGCTTATACCACATTCGTCAAACATTGTCAAGGTTCTTAACTTGCTTTCTACCCATTTATTATTATCTTGAAACTCGCTAAATTGCTCATGAACGATAACCTCTACTATCCCAGATTGAATAATAGCCCTTGCACAATCAGCACAAGGAACATCCTGAGTATACATTCTACAGCCTTTTAACGGCGTTCCCATTCTTGCTGCGGCATATATACTATTTCTCTCAGAATGCTCAAACCAATAGTATTTCTCAGGCTTTTCATGCCGGTTACTATCAAAGTCATCACATCCTCTAGGAAGCCCGTTATAGCCCATTGAGCGTACCTCATCATCAGGACCTACTACTACTGCACCAATCTTTGTAGAATCGTCAGGCGAGCGCATCGCTGTAAGATAAGCGAGACTCATGAACATAGTATCTTTAGTCAGCCTATTGGGAGGATCAATCATGCTGAAGGTCCTTGTGCTTCCTGGAGAAGGAGATAGTCATACTCTTCTTGAGTAATAATTACAACCTTTTCTTCCTCCTTGAATCCTGCTTCGCTTAATGCCGGTCTTAGATCATGCCCTTCGTGATTTCTGATAGAGAGCCTATCAACGTATCTGTGTGATCCAACGATTAGAGCCTTACAAGTCTTATTTCCCATTTTACATATCCTTTCAGCGTTTCTCGATTATTTTCACATTAAAGAACTTAAATACAGAGTTATCCTTAGGTATTTTTGAGAATAAATACCATAAACCCCAACTGAACCAGACCATCGAGCAAAGAATTAGAGCGATAGGACCCGTTACGAGGCAGCACATAAAGGCATATGCAACGTCTTTAACCCTTATAATGTTCCCAGGGGGATAGCCTCCATCTGCATAAGAATCCATTTTGTAAGCAGTTAGCATAGCAAGAGGAGTAGTGCATAAACTTAAAAGTAGCCACAAAAGCATAAAGTATTCAGGAGACATTACATATCCTCCTCAAGCCTAATGTCTAGCCCTACAGGGAACTGAGGGAGGTTATCCTCTGTGTACGAAAAGAATTTGACCTTCAGATACTGGTCAATATATTTCTCGGCTTCGCTAAACCATTTCTTCTTTTGTTCAATAGTTCCCTTTGGCACTACTTTAAACGTTTTGCCCTCTGGAGTTTGGCAAACCCAGATAACGCAGCTTTCAAATCTTCCCTCACCTTCCCCAAATCCGACAATGGGGAATTCCTCATCCTTGAACGACTTAACCTTTAGAAGCTTAGAAGAACGATTGCCCAAAGCATACGGGGCAGATCCTTCTCTAACAATAGCTCCCTCAAATCCTGCCTCAACGTAAATCCCTTGAAGCTCATAAACTCGTGCTTCATCTTGTGCTGTAGTTGTTGTCGTTTGCTCTAATATACTTCCTTCATAATTCTCAAAGAACATTTCTAAATCGGACAAGCGAGTATGCCACCACTCAACTTCTCCGTCAATCAAAAAAGTATCATAGATCCAATATTGAAGGTTTACAGATTCTGGTCGATTCTTCTTGACAAGACGATTAACCTCTTGAAGGGAAGCACCATGAATGTAAATCTCTCCATCCAATACTTGAGTTTTATCGGTCAACACTCTCTCAAGCTCTTTCTTGAGGTGAGGAACGTTATACTCCTTGCCTCCTCTTGAAAGCAGTTTAACCTTGTCTCCCTCCCAGAATGCCAAGCACCTTACTCCGTCCAATTTGGGTTGAACATCACAAGGGTAAGTAAGGTTGTGCTTCTTATCCTCAAACTTGGAAGCAAGCATTGGCAAGAAAACCTTAGTAGTCTTAGCCTCTTCAATACTTGGGAAATATCCCTTATCAAGTTTCTTCTTCCACATTGACTCAGCTTGGCTCACCGCTTGCTGAGCAGGAGTCGTTTCATTAGCTCTACCAACGTTCTTAGGTTTAGCAATCTTCTCGTCAATTTGCATCTTGCCTTCTAAAGTTCCATGCTCAGAAAGAATTGAAGCTCCTTCTGTCCAGACTCGCCAAACTCTGATCTCTTCTTTCTTGCCTTTTGAATATAATGTTTCTAGCATTCTCCATTCTCCTTGATGTACTTTGTAAGGACACTTACCGACTTAGTTAGTTTCTGGTTCCGTTCTTCAAGACTTCTTACCTTGTCTTCTAAGTTATTGGCTCTAATTCTTTCTGAGGCAATTAGCTTATCACACAACTCTTTTGAAACCATAACAGACCCTTTAGTAAAATCACTCATCATTCTTCTCCGTTAACAAGGATAACCCTCGTAAAGTTCTCCAGTTTCATCCGTATAGAAAGCTCCTGCTACAAAGAACATGCTTGAATCGCATGATCCGTCTTGAGATACTCCATTAGGACACTTGAAAATATCACCCTTCTTTTTACTATCTTGACGAGCAAAGACCCTTCCATAGTAATCCTGATAAACAAGTTCTTCATTACAAATTGGACATTCCATTCTACAACTCTCTTTCTAAACCCATCTTAACCTACTTCAACAGAAATGTCAAGTAAAATCACATAATTCTTTCCCAATATTTTCCATACTCTGAAAGCTCATACTCAGGCTCACCATAAGACGTACAAACACAATACATTCCAACAAGCCAAATCCCTAGAATTATAGTCTCAAGCATCTTTCACTCCTTTGGAAACCTATTGCCAGGAACATAGTCATTTGGCTTTAATGTGCAAAAGCGTTCTTCATAATCTGGAAAATGAATAGCTATCAATTCCCAAACAGAGTCTTTAGACTCTGAATCAACCACAGCGCAAATTGAGCACTCATCTCTCTCAGTCTCCTCAGTGTCTCCTCTATCACGTTGACCAGACACCCAATACATAAACGGAGGTTCTGTACAACCCTCTTCTACGTAATTGCCGCTCCACCAACTTACCCAATATCTATTCATGCTCAAGCCAATTAGGTCTATTCTTTGTAACCCATTCTGTAACATCAATCCTTTCAGTATCGCTCCAATAGCATCGCCACACTTCATATTCAGCTAATACTGCTTCAATAAAGACTTTTTCGGCTTGAATCATCTTAGGCGTAGGTCCAGCCGAATCTTCTCCTCCATAATTAGCATCTAAGTTATCCAGAAAAGACTCAAGAACCCCAAAAACCCCTACAAGTCCTAGTTCATTTTCAGGGCTTAAGCGCTCTTTCTTAAACCCGAAGACGTTGATAACCTCACCCAAAGGGAGATTATCAAGGGCATCAAGGTGATATTCAACGGCGTTGTCCATTTTAGTATGAGTCAGATACTCTTGCGCCTCATCACAGTCCCAAAATACAATTTCATTTTCAGACATAGTTTCCTCCTTATTAGGATTTAAAAACGCTTTAGCACCTTCGTTTATAATTTTTTTATGATCTGGACCAAGCAACCGTTCTAGAGAAGAGGTATCTGCCGTATAATGCTGATACGAAGAAAAGTTGTAGTAGTTCTTATACATTAGAATAACTCTTTCTCCCAAACTTCTGACAAGGGTTAGGTTCACACTCAAAAATCATTTGATAGTCAGTCTCACTGTAATACAAATATCAACCGCTTTCATGGTGTCTGCAGCCACCACCCTTACATGGGAATTTACGAGATCTCATTTTGAGTCCTGTCTTAGCTTCTAGATCCTTGTTTACTGCTACGTTAGTCATTTTATTCCTCCTTAGTTAACCATCCCATAAAGTTCACGACATTTCAAAAACCCCTTGACAAATTTAGGGGGAAAGAATGCTTTATTATCCATAACAAACTGAGCAAAGTAAAGCTTAACCAAATACTCCTCAGCAATGTTAGAATTCATTTGGTCAGCTATGAAGGTAAACCCATTGTCAGCCTCATATGCTCCCTGCTCAACCCCTCTAGCAAGCTCCTCACGAGCAACTGGACGCGAGAAGTAGTCCTTGGTAGATCTAATTGTATAAAAGACCATAAAAGTATTGGTAAGTACGTGAACCTTATAAGCTAACGAAACTGTACCAAAATCAATAACAGGATAGTCTTCACTATGATCAATCATTTGATGCCAGTAAACAATTTCATAGCCCATTTCCTCAAGCAAGTGGGAATTCTCTAGATCTCTCGCTTTCTTCTCAGCAGCTTTGTCTGTGCGTTGCTGATATTTTGCGTTACTTCTCGCAATGCTCTCTTCTTTAGTTAGCACCTCTTTGTCTCTAGTCATTGTCTCATCCTTTTAGGTTGTACTTCTTAAGACGATTGCGCCTACGATTTCTGTCGTGCTTTTTAGAAGCATTATCCTGTTGACGTGCCTTCTTGCGCTTCTTGTAACTTGTGCTCATTTTAGATCCTTTCTTAGTCTTTTGGGTTTTCTTTCAACCAATTGTCTACTAGCTCATGAAATCCTGGCGTTTTGTGCTCGCCAACTTTCATGATGTTAAATTGAAATGAGAGGCTAACA
>Ga0075116_10000265_pt1 | contig 24593 bp, 31 predicted proteins | sample AntAceMetag02UKC_FD_69786 | JGI IMG/M metagenome (GOLD analysis project Ga0075116, IMG submission 69786) | Saline lake microbial communities from Ace Lake, Antarctica- Antarctic Ace Lake Metagenome 02UKC | ecosystem: Environmental > Aquatic > Non-marine Saline and Alkaline > Saline | place...
AGTAAGAAAACATTTTTTATCTTGTTTTAAAAATAAATAATCTAAATATTTATTAGTAAGAGAATATTCTAAATTCCTTTTTTTTGCTGATACTTTAATATTACTAATAAAAGCTCCAGTAAAAAATTTAGATCCAGTCCATCTAGAACTTTTATTTCCACCTATATGATTATGACATCCACAAGAAATATTTTTTTCATTATATTTTAATGCACGAGTCAAACTATTAGAATTTTTTAAAACAATCTTTCCACAAACACATTCACATTTCCAAAGTACTTTAGTTTTTTCTCTACTTTCTAAACTAAGAACATTTAATCTTCCTATTTTTTTACCAGTTAAATTAATAGTACGCCCATGTTCCAATCCCCAAGGATTTAAACAACCACAAGATTCAATTTTACTCCAATTCATAACACAAATCTCTCTCTCATTACCACAATCACATCTATATTTCCACCAAGATCTTTTTTTAATTTTCCCTTGTTTATTTAATTTTTCCCTAATACCTAAATAATCAATTATAGTAATTATTCCACATCTTTTTCCTATTAGATTTTTAAAATTATAACTATGATTCTCCATTATAACTTCCATATTATATTATTTTACTTATTCCATTAACTTTAATAATTTCGACTTTTTTTTCAAAAATATCTTTAACTTCTTGAAGATGACTAATTACTATTAATTGTGGAAACTTTTCTTGTAATTTTGTAAGGACCTCGACAAATCCTTCTGTACTTTCTCTATCTAGACTTATGATATTTTCATCCATAATTCTAAATCCAATACTACTCATAAGTGAAGCTAGTGCTTCTGATATTGCTATGGTGATCTTCACTTTTTCACCACCCGAGTATGAGTCAAAAGAAAGTTCTTCATTCATCTCGTTTATAACAGTAATAAATAATCCTTCTTTATTTCCATCATCGTTTGCTTTTTCCTTCTGAGTATCGAGTCTTATTTTAAAGTCTGACATTTGTATAAGAACAGCATTAATTTTTTCTTCCAATTGAGGCACCATCCAGTCTATTACTACAGCTTTTATTCCTCGTGGTGATAATGCTTCTTTGATCAACTCTAAAGATTCTTTCTTATCTTGTAGTTTTTTAACATCCTTTTTGAGAACTGTCAATTTCTTTACAATGGTTATAATATTTTCTTTAGACCTTTCAGCCATTGTTATATGTGCGATTAAATCTTCTTTTTGAGTTTGTTCTTGCTTTATAAGTATTCTTGTTTCAGATAGTTTAATAGTTAATTTGTTTATATCTGAATTATTTAATTCTGTTTTAAGTTCAATAATTTCTTTTCTAATAGAAGATAACTCTGTTTCGTCTGTAGTCCTCTTTTTTAATAACTTAGGATTTCTTTCTAGTATATCTGGCTTCACTTCTCTTTCAAAAGCTTTACAGAGGTCTATGTTTCTTCTTATTTCAGATAATTTTTCTATTTTACTATTTAATTCCTTTAACTTTTTGTATAAGTCATTAATATTTGTGGTTGTAACAAGATCCGCGTATTTATTTTCCCATTCTTTTAATTCATTTTTTTCATTAATAGATTTTTCTGTTTTTTCTGTAATTTGTTCTGTTAGGAAATCTATCTGTCCTTTAATTGGAACAACAAAAGGACAGTTATTTCCTGCTGGACATTTACCAGAGTCTTGAATTAAGGGTATAAGTTTATTATTAATGATCTCTATGTCTTTTGAATAATCAAAAACACTTGGTCTGTTTGATAGATGAGCATTAATACGAGATTGACTAGTAGTATAATCTTTTATCTCTTTTTCTGTTATTTCTAGTTCTACCAAAAGGAGATCTAGTTCTTCCATCTCTTCTTTAAATGATTCGATCTTATAACTACTATAACGAACTAGTTGTTCTTCATCTTTAGATAATTGATCCTTTATAAATTTAATAGAATCAAGTAGTTTTTCTTCAATAGATTTTTTATCTTTTATCTTTAAACCAAACTGAGATAAATCTTTTAGTTTATTTTCAGTTTCCTTTTCGACAGAAGCGTTTTTTTGTAGATTTAAGGTTAATTTTTCTATCTGTAGTTTATAAGAATCATAATTCTTAGCTATTTCTTTTTCACCTTTTAATGCTTCCTCTAGATTACCATGTTCTGTAACTATTGCTACAGAATCTAGTTCGTTGACATTAATAGCATTTCGTGCTTTGGTGTATAGTTCGTCAAAGTTTCCTGCTTGAATGATTTCAAGTAGAAGATCTTTTCGTCTCGCTGCGTTTGCTTTCACAAAAGAATTTTCATTTTCTTGTGGATATGCAATACTGTTAGTAAACAGTTCGTATGAGGCTTTTAGAAATTCTTTTTCAATCCAATCTTGCGTGTCTTTGAGTCCAGATCTCTTGATCGATATAAACTGCCCTTTTGTTCCATTGTTTTGTACAACGGAGAGTGTGTTTTTTCCTCCTGAAACGGTACGTGTGATGTTAGTTTCCACTGTTCCATCTGTAAGTTTAATAGATATCGTTGCCTTTTTTGTCTTGGATCCTCTTCTGACGAGAAAACGATTTTCGGAACGTCCTTTTCCATAGAGTGCCCAAACAATAGCTTCGCTAATGCTCGACTTACCCGATCCAGAACGTCCGTCAAGTAGTATTTTTTCATTATCATTGAATGATATCACGGTGTCTTCGTGAGACAAAAAATTATTTAGTTTTAATTCTTTTAGTAATATCATATAATTATTTAATTAATCTTCAGATTCTTCTCCTTCACATTTACAGCATTCACATTCAAGTTCAGGAAGGTCTACCTTAAATCTTGCTACAACGTCTTCACAGTCTGGACAATAAACTTCAATTCCTTTTTCAAAGTCTAAACCCCTTTCATATGCACCAACTTCAAGTTTTCCACTCATACAGTTTCTGCAATGAAAATACATTTGGATCATTGATTCTTCTTTTTTAGTATTTTCCTTCATATTTTTATTCCTCAGTTTTAACTAAACTCAAGATGATCTTTTCAACCTCATCTGGTCCAAAAATTGTACTTGGGTCTTCTAACCATTTCTTAACTGCATCCTTTTTTTCTAAAGGAATTTCTATTTCTTCAACACGAGTTAAACAATCTTCTTTAGCTTTCTTTACTTCTTCTGGAGTAAATACAGCGCTAATAAAAGATGGAACCATTTGGCTTTCTATAAACAGGTCTCCTTTACAATGAGAACATTTATGAGCTGTTATTGATTTTATAATTTGATTGTCTTCCATATTATTTTTTCTTCTTAATTACCTTTTTAATTGCCTTTTTTAAAGGCTTTTTTACTACTTTCTTAGTTACCTTTTTAGGGGCTTTTTTTGTTACCTTTTTTACTACTTTCTTAGTAGTTTTAGATGCAGATTTCTTTACAATTCCATCAAACACAGCTTCTTGAATAAGAACCATTTGTGTCTTTTCTATAATTTCATCAGCGATAAGTCCTGCTGTTTCATAAAATTCTTTTCCAGGATTTACTCCTTGCTGTGTATAAACAACACTCATTGAATCAACGATCATTGTTTTAACAACATTTTTTTGGATTGTTGTTAACATTGCACCTTCTAACTTTACTTCTTTTAACTTTATATTTTTCATATTTTTATAATTGTTTACTTAATAATTTAATTACTTCATTTTGCTTGGCTGTCGTCTTTTTAGTATTTCCACCAAGTAGGGCTAATCCTATTTGCGCTAATCCGTACGCGTCTGCTTCATTGTCGTCAAATATGGTAACACCATATCTTTTATATACTTCCATTAATATTACATCCTTTTTAGACTTACCGTCTCCAGTTATAAATTTCTTTAAACTAGTAGGAGCAACAATGATGAATGGTATATTTTTTTTTAATAAAACCGCTCTTATCATATAGTTGAGAGCAGAGAGTTGCACTAACGCTGTCGCGTTACGCACCATGAAGGCTAAGCCTTCAATAACTGCGATACCATACAACTCCTCACTCAAAACTAATTCTATTTCATTGATGATCTTTAATATACGTTTTAACTCATCTACTGGTTTATCACCAGCTGGTTTTGATTTTATTAACTTCTGTTTTATGATCTTTCCGTTTTTTAAAACTACAACTCCCGTTCCAGTTAAAGAAAGATCCAGCCCTATACTAATGATATTGTTTTTAGTCATTTATTATTTTAAGTCCACTGATGAGTTTTTGATAATCCACCTGTTTCTCTTCTGAATATAATTTAAGTAAACTCTCGATGTTAAAATCGAACGCACCCTCTTCAATATGAACCTTCTTCCGTTCATTGGGATAATTTTCGATGATCAAAAATGCGTCAAACCTTGATAACTGTTCTTTTAATGTTTCAATACTGATCTTTTTATCCTTGATGACTACCTTCACTATGGCACTATCTGGTATATTCGATAGTTGCTTCGTTGTAGGATTTTCTACCTTATGGATTTCTCTAGTCGGAACTTTAAATTTTTCTAAGTTCAAGTCTTCATCTATTTTGAAGATATATTTTTCTGTCTCACCGACTTCTGATGTGAATAAGCTTCCTGTTATAAGAGTGTTGCCTTGTTGCTGTGGCTCATGTATATGTCCAGCTACAACAAGTTTATATTTCTCCTCTAGTTTAGCTCTCGGGAGAACAACCTCTTTAAACAGGTCGGTGCTTATGCCGTTCCAAGACGTGCCTGATATCGCGTGATGTGCAAATAAGATGTCTCCGCCAACTATGTTTTTGATGATCTCTTTTGTGGCGTCTTCGTAATTTGTTAGTTCTAACTCAGAATTAAGTATATATGGTAAGAAAGTTACTTTCATTTTCCCAATTGCGATAGAGTTCATTTGGGTAAATATTTTCCAGTTTTTCTTCCTAATTTCCCGTAGAAAATCTATAGCTGTTTTACCGTCTCCTTTTTTCTCATGATTTCCTGAGATGATATATATATCTTTATCTCCAAATCTTTCGAGTAGTTCAACAACCTGTCTGTTTACTTCTGATGAATTGTTTTTTGAATTAAATAAGTCCCCTAAAAATACTATGTGATCACAGTCTTTTGAAGATTCTATTAGAAAGTCTAATATTTTCTTCTTTTCTCCTTCTCTTCTATCGCTGATATAATCTGCGTAGGATAAAGAGTCTTTAAAATGTGTATCCCCTATTACTAGTATTTTCATAATTTTTTAACTTAAATTAAAGAGCTGTTAATGCTTCTAAAATCTTGTCGTAATTTACTGGGATGAATGCAATAGAAGTTTCTTCCATTACCTTATCCTTTATTTCTTGTTTATTTTTTGCTCCTAATTTTTCTTTAGAAAGCTTTTCAATTGCAATTAATTTATCTTCGTTGGTTAATGAGCTCCCGCTCGAAAAAGGAATGTCTTCCTCTTCTGATGTACTCTCTTCTTTAACACTTTCAACGAATTGATTCATGTTTGCTCCACTTGCGTCTTTGTTTTGTTCTCCTGAAACGTCTATTACATTAGGTAGGTTTCCTTCATTATCCTTCAACCATGTATCGTTTACGATCTTGGTATCTTGATGAAGAGCGAAGTCTTTAACATCCACTTGCTTACCAAACTTATCTTTAACTGAAATTTTTCCTTTATATCTAAATCCAATGATTTGTCCAAATTTCACTGCTAGCATATCCTGGTTCATAACTTTCTTATTTAAACCAAAACCGACATTGATAACATTATCGTCATCTTGTAATAGTTGGTAGATAACTTGTTCGTTACCATAACCGTCTATTTGTCCTACTATCTTTCCAATGTACGTACCCTGGTATTGGTCTCCAGCTTCTGCGAACTTTGCCCATGTTGGGACTGTTTTTTCTTTTGCTTTATCAAATATATCTATTGTCATAATTTTTATTTTGTGTGAATTAAATCACGTTAACTAACTTTTTAATTTTTAACCTTAACTTCGACATTAACTACTAATACCCCTATACTATCATTTTTGAACTTACTTGTCAAGTAAATAGCTATTGACATCTTACTTTATTTGTTCTTTAACATATTTGTACTCATTTGGAGTAAGTAAATCCTTGCTTTTTTCGAGAACCTTGATATCCTTCTTTTTTATGATTTCTTGCATTAATTTGTTTTTATCTTCTTTTTTTGTTATTTTTTTCTTAATACTCTTTGCTACTTTTTTAAATTTCTTTTCTTCTTTAGGCATTTTAACTGCTATTTTTTTAATTTCTTTTATACTTTTTTCTTTAAAATTGTTTTGTGTAGTCAATAATTCGTTAATTGTTTTAACTGTAAATAATCCAATTTTTGCTGCTATTAATGGGTTATCCATACCACTTGCTTCTGGGTTATCTTTCTCAAATTCTAATTTAGCTAATAAGAATGCATCTTCTAAACAAGAAGCATATTGGACACTCATATAGTTTAAACTTTCTCCTTCAAGCATTAATGCATATACTCTGTCTTTAATTTCCATCTTTATTTTTAAGTTGTAAGCTTATTGCTTCTTTAATATTATTAAACAATTCTTCGTCTTTTACTAGTGCGTTCTTTGCTTTGTCGCGTCCAACACCTAGAACTATTTCACCAAACGAATAAGTGATTCCTGTTTTTGTGATTACTCCTGCCTTTTCTCCAAAGTCTAATGCATCTGCATGGAGATCAATTCCTTTTGCATAATATAAATCTAAAACAGTTTTCTTCCAAGGGAATCCAACTTTGTTTTTAGCTCCTGTTACTATAATCTGGTTTCCAATCTGTACATCTGATTTTTCTATTTTCTTTCCTTTAGAAACTTCAAGTCTAACTGAACTAAAGAACTTCAATGCACGTCCTCCACTAGTTGTTGTCTTAGCTCCCCAAAATACTCCAATCTTATCTCTAATCTGATTAATAAAAATAACTATTGTCTTAGACTTAGAAATAGGTCCAGACAAGATTCGTAACGCGCGACTCATAAGTCTTGCTTGTATAGCCATTGAATCTTTCATAAAGTCTTCACCTTCTGCTTCAACTTTAGGAACCAATGCACTTACAGAGTCTATTACAATAATATCTATCATTTCTGTTTCAACAAGTTCTTTTATAATATCCATGCTTTCCTCCAAACTACCAGGTTGAGATACCAATAATTTTGATATGTCAACTCCAATATTAGAAGCGTATGATCCATCAAAGGCATTCTCTGCATCAATCAATGCAACCTTTCCACCTCTTTTCTGTATTTGAGCCATAAGGAAAAGTGCTAATGTGCTTTTTCCACTTGACTCTGCTCCGAATACTTCAATGATCCTACCTCTTGGTAGACCTTTTCCTATTAGTTCATCTAGCGCGAAACATCCAGTTGGAACCCAGTCTACTTCAAAATTGATATCTTTATCTAATTCCATTAAGACATCATTTCCGTATTTCTTTTTAAGGTTAGACAAAGCTTCTTTCATTTTGTCTTCTCCTTCTTCTTTTTTTATTTTCTTTACCATTTTTATTTTAATGTAACTGCTTTAACTGCCCACATTGCAGCTTCTTCATAAGCTGTCATAGCTAACGCCATAAGACGTTTTGCTTCACCTTCTTCTGAAGGACAAGCACCAACGATATTAATTAGATCTGCTGTTTTGTTTTTAATAATATCTACAGCCGTTTCTGCTGATGGATTAAATTCTATTCTAACCCTTTTTTCTCCTAAACTTTTTTCTGTTTCCATAATTCTTAACAGTAAGTTGTTAGCTTTTTATTTATTAATTATGATACACCTTCGCAGAACGGCTGAACTTATACTACCCTTGCAAATAGGTATTCAACGCCTGTTTCCCAGAGGTGGCTCTCTATGTACACTCCGAGCACTTGGTTTGCATTTGGCATGGTCGTCCTGCGGGGATGTACCATTTTATGATATTTAAATTAGATATCCCAGTTTGATAACTGGTGACAGATATCTATCTACGGACTTTCACCGATGCACTATATCTAATTTATATATCATTCCTACAATAATTTTAATAATACCTCTATTTTTAAAATTATCACACTTCCATTATATACTATTGAGACCTACTTGTCAAGTAAAAATATCGTTATAATACATTTACGAACGCTTGTCAATACTATAGATTTAAACTTATAATTTGAGCTGCTATCGCCATTTTCTTTTTCCAATCAGGTTCAATCTTCATTTCTTCTTTTAGTTCCATTTCTTTTGTTAATATATCAAAAGTAATTCCATCTATTACTGTACCTGGTTTTATTGGATTTTTTTCTTGCTCATTAATAGCTGTTATAAAATCCTGTGTTTTATCTTCTGATATTTTATTATCAGGATCTATCTCTTCTATTAATTCTCTAATTTTACTTTCTTCCATTTTTCTTCTTTTTTGCTTTAAGGACTTCGTGTAAATATCCGTTTGCGTTAAATATTAATCCACATAAAGCTTCCTCTATGCCTTCTCTACTTTCATAATCCCTGTGTTCCATCCACCAATCGTGAAAGTGTCTAAATCCTGATTTCATATAGTCAGCTAAATCGATTCCTTTTTGCCAATTATCACTTTCTCTTAATTCGCCTATTTCTAAGTGACGATTCTTATCCATGTATTCTCCAAACCTTTGCATAACTAATGGACACATAAATCCATCAAAGTCAAGTTTGCCTTCTGTATTATTTCTATTCGCACCTGTTTTATATTCTTTCATATTATTTTATATTTTAATTTTTAATTGAATATTTAGTAATTTTATTACATAATTCTAAAAAATATTCTTGTGTTAATCTATTTTTCATTAAATTAACATATTTATGTACCCATTGCACATTACCCTTTATATAACCTTTTGAGCTATCAATTCTATCTAAAGAAGCTGTTCCTTTTTCTGCCCACATTTTAGGAAAATAAATATCTTCTCCACTTAATGCGCATTTTCTATTTTGTTTTACAAATAATTTCCAAGCATAATCAATACTTATTTTAACTTCTTGTTTTTTTCTTCTTCTCCCCTCTTTTGTATCTACATGATTAGTCCACCACCCACCACTAATTTCTCCACATCCGCTCCATTGTGCATGTCTTGGCCCATATCTGACTCTTTTACACCCACAAGATTTAACTGGATTAGTTTTTCTTGTAAGATGATCAGCATTTACAATATGCTCTCTTCCACAGTCACATAAACATAACCATCTAGTTTTGTCTCTAATGTTTTCTACTCTTTTTATAACTTTAAGATGAAAGAATTTCTTTCCAGTTAGATCATTTAATTTTCCCATATATTACATTATATCACAAGTCCTTATTTTATACAAGTAGTGTTTTGTTATATTATATCACAGGTACCACTACCAGAACATGCTAATTCTTTTTTTACTTCTGTTTCATCTCTAAGCTCGTATGCAACTATCTTAGAGAAATCAATATCTGGCATTTTACTAATAAGTTCATCATATTTTTCTTTTGTAATTGCTTCATAAGGAGCAAGTTGATAAACATGATTACTTCTTGGGAGGAACGACAATCCTCCTACAATATCCCAGTTTTGATATAACCAATTTGCTACTCTAATCCATTCATTTTCTCCCACCGAAACTGTAACTGAGGGATTGTGTTCTGTATAATTAATTTTTACAATCTTCCAGTGTTCGAGTTGGTCAAGAGCAGTTATATCGTCTTTACAGATTGCCTTCTTTGGAGCTTTAACAGGAAATTCAAGAACATAAGTATTTGCGTCATCTTCTGATTGTCCTACTTCTGGATAGAAAGGAACTCCTTGATCTTTCATCATTTTAAACAATGAATCTGTAGCAGAGATTCTAACTCTACGAATGTAATAAGGCGCGTGACGAGGATGCATACCAGATGAGCAGTCTACTGTTTGAGAAACTGTACCTGAGGGTTTGATTGCTGTAATACAAGTTGATTCCCCGACCTCAAATCTTTTTGCATATATCTTATTTATTCTTATTGTTTCTGCTCTTAACTTTTTAAGTACTTCTGGATCACGAGCAACAGGTGAATCCCATTGTCCTGTGATTGAAACTCCAAGTAATCTTTCTTCATCACAATTCTTTTTCCACTCTCTAGAAAGATAACCAAATTTAGTTAATGACGACTGGTAGGTTCCTAGGATTGTCGCAACGCGAATCTTTCTCATAAGAGTTTCTTCAGTGTCTTCAACACGCGCAACAACTTCTGAAAGATTACAGAATTGCTTTGATCTAAGAATAATTTCTCCACAAGGATTTGTCCCCATATCAGCAATCTTGTCTTTGCCTAATTCTATTCTACGTTCTGGAAGTGATTTATATAAAGAATCTCGATTAAAGATTCCTCTTTCTCCTGAACCAGATTCCATTAGTGCTATCCATTCTTTTAAGAATTCAGTTTCAGTTGGCTTCTGATCGTAAACAGCAGAATTATTAGACAACATTCTTTGGCCTTCTGTCAACCAGAATTGTCCATTCTTAGCATCTCTCATTTCTTGGTCATCTAAATCAGAAAGAGAAATCAAAGCACTCCTGCGAACTCCTCCAGAAACAACACAGTCACCAATCTTACAAATGATATCATGTGCATCTATGTTCTTTAGTCTTCGTCCTTGTCTTTTTAATATAATGTTTCTTGTGAAACTAAGTAAGTCGATCAATGGTTGAGGTCCTGAACTTTTACCTCCCATTATCTTTAATCTTGCGCCTAGTGGTCGAAGTAATGAAAAATCAAAATCAACATCATTTCCTTCAAACCATGTTTTCATCCCATGTACAAGAGAATCTGCCCAACCCTCTTTTGTGTCAGGTACAATATAAGCTTCTATTTTCTTTCCTGTTTGTTTTTTAATCTGTGGGAGTGATTGAATGTTTTTACTTTCAACAGAAAAACCAACACCTGTTCCACACATAGAAATATAAATAATCTCTCCAAAATCTTGAAATTTCGAAGGGGCAACAAAAGAACAGTTGTAAGCACAAACATTTGTTTTTTCTGCAGCTGGCCCAGAAAATTGTAATAGTCTCATAGAAGGCATAGCTTCTTGGTTTAAAATAGCTTCACGAACTTCTTTGTATTCACTTTCTTTTATCTTATCACCCATTTTACCTTTCATGAAATCAACATATCTATTAACTGTTTCAATCCAAGTTTCTCTTCTATTTTCTTCTTCAATCCATCTTGCGTATGTTCGGTAGTAGACAAACTCTGAAAGAGAGTTTCTAAAATACTTTTTACTGTCTTCTGTTAATTTTTTAACATGATCAGGAATTGTTATTTTATCAGGCCTGCTTGAATCTCTTTCTTTACGATATAAAATATATCCCTTAGATGTATTAGTAAAACCAGCTAGCATTAATTCTTTTTCAACGATGTCTTGGATTTCTTCAATACTAGGAACGAAGTCTTTGTCTTTTTTTGCTATTTTAACTAATTCCATTAAGACATTACTTGAAACAACATCAGCTTCCTCAGGAGACCCTTCTCCCTCTATTCCCATTCTTGTGTTAATAGCGTCTTTTATTTTTTCAATATTAAATGGAATAATATTCCCATTTCTTTTCTTTACATTTTTTATAAATCTATTTTTTTGTTTTTTTGTTTTTTTATCCATTGTTTTTGTTTTTGTTAATCTTCTTCCGTTAAAGGCCCAATTTTATCATAATTACTCATAGAGTCACTTAGTGAATCTGTGTTTCCATCATAAGCAAATCTTCCTCCGACCATGGAGAAGTTACCTATAACCGTTTGTCCTGTCTTTCTATTTTTTGCTAAAGTAATCTTAGTTACCTCTGTGAAGTAACTCATTAATTCTTCTTCTTTGTTTCTTTCTCTTTCAATCAAGAAAACAAGATCTGACTCTTGTCCAATACCAGACGAATCTTTAATATCATCGATATCTGATCTTCTATTTCTTGAATCTACTTTTTTCATATGAACTGGTAAGAAAATAATAACCTCTTCTCTCAATGCTATTCCTTTTAGGTCTCGCATAACTTGCGTTAAGAAAGACGCGTAGTTTGAGGATAAATTCTTTCCTAAGATTCCTTCTGTTTTAGGTAATAGAAAACCAAGGTGGTCAATAAAGACAGATTTGATTCCAAACTTCTCTTTACCTTCTTGTATTTTCTTTTCTACCCAAGATACATTTCCTGTTGTATGTTTTGCAGGAATAAAAGCACAATCTTCTCTGTTCATTCCCATCTCTTGAAATTTCTTCCATAAATGAGTTGGTAAAACTTCATAAGAAAACCATAATGCTTTAACTTTCTTAGTACCACGTATTAACGACATTGTCCAATCTTGTGCTAGTGTGGTATTATGAGTAACAGTAAAATCACCTAACATAAATAATTTATTTCCATCTATTTCAAATCCGTAATAATCCCCAATACCCACAGGTTTTACTTTTATCTGTGAAACTAAAACATTTTTTATTTGTTTACGTTTTGGACATTTCTTTCTTAATAATTTTGATGGAATTTCTTTTAAATCTCCACTAATTGAAACTAAATTATATTTTCCAGTAAAACCTATTTTTTTAATTTCTTTTGTTATCTTTTTAACTGTCGCAAAATAACCTAATGATCTAGCTAAAAATACAACATCATTTGCTAAATTATCTAATTTTGAAACATAATTTAAAGAAGAAGGTTTATTTATATATCCATCTGAATCTATTAACCCTGCTAATAATTGTAATCTATTTTCTCTAGAATTTGCTTTATAAATAAGTGGAATATGTTTATTATTTAATACTTCTAGCTTCCTTAGTTTTTGTTGTAAACTCATTGCTTGAGAACCTCCTGTTTTATTACCTCTTGTTATACTAGCTACAACAGAATTATTATTTTTTTGTTTTCTTATTTTAAAAGATAATCCTATTTCTTTAGAATACTCTGACAGAAAATCTAATATTTCTGAATCTTCTGTTGTAATATCAACACAGGAAGTTGTTCCGTCTCCTAACCACAATCCTAAGAAATATGGATTAATAGGTAAAGGTTTCTTTTTCCAGTTTACATTTGTTTTGTAACCGTAATAACTACTTTTGTTTTTAGTCAAAAGATAATCTTTTACAGAAATATTGACAACTTTGTTTTTAAGAACTTTTTTTCCACGACTCCACAAGTTTCTTCTTTTTAGAGATAAAATATGAGATTCATTTACAGTATACTTTTCACCTCTAGTCGGTATAACATCATACATCATTTCTCTACCTTTAGCTAGTGATAAAATATTTCTAGGTTTTGAATCATCTCCCATTATTTTATCGCCTACTTTTATATCTTCAACCTTTTTTATTTCTCCTGAATACATTAAAATATCTGTTCCTTTTGCTAAACATTTTCCGTGTCCTGATTGTCCAGCGATAACAACTAAGTCTCCTGCTGAAACTCCTCCATTAATTACATCATCAAATACAGGCATGTCAAGAGGATATATCTCTCCTTGATCTAAAGCTTGTTCATCTGCAACTTCTGCAATGTGTTTAATCTCATCACTTTCATCATCAATTATATTAGGAGACTCTGGTTCTGAGAGGCTGTGTGAGGCTGTAGGAGACCCGTTAAGGTGTCCTAATGGGTTATTGCGTACCTCGGTGCGCTTTATCGATTCAAAGGTCGCTCTTAATTCATTCTGAGGCAAAGGAGGGGTATTTTTCTGGTTAGCACTCAATATCATTTGCCATGCTTTTACTTCCCAGTCAGCAGGATGAATTCTAGTTATTATATATCCAATATACCTAGCCATTTCATCATTTCTACTTCCTTGTCCTGCTCCTTTATAATCTGAGATTTGAACATTATTATAGCTTATATTTGAACTACTTGGTGTATTAAATATATCTATTTTTTCTTCTGGAAATAATTCCTTTGGAAATTTACCCCAAGGTAATTCTTGCATAACTGCATAAGGTCCTTTTTCAGAAACAGAGTTAGGACTAACTACATATCCTCCTTCCCCCCTCCAATCGATTAAATCTTTAATTCTAGCTTTGTTTCTAATCCCTTCTTCGTATTTGAAATAGTAGTGATATCCACCACCACCAGTGCTAACAATGGTAGTATCTTGAGGTAAGTTTGATGGATCTCCTCCTTTTTCAATATCAACTACAAGCAGGTCTGATATTTTACCTGTTACAAAACCAATCTGTGGATCGTCTAATGTGTCGAACCACTTTCTGACTTCCTCCTCTGTAGCATGGCGTTCTTGATAAACTCTCCATGGTATAAGAGGGATCTTATTTTTTCCTACAGGAATTACAGAAATTCCTTTCTGTAATGACTCTAGTGCATAATTTAATAGTTTTTCATTTTTCATATTATTTATTTTTAAACTCATTTTCTAGTTCTCTAACGACCTTTTTTAGTTCTTTATCTAAAAACTTGTTTTCTTTTTTTATTAATTCTTTTGGACCCCAACGTCTACGTTGACCTGCACATATTCCACATCTAATTTTTGAGTGTTTTCTTTTACGTTTGAAGTTCATATTATTTCTTTTTATTAGTATTAAATCCAGGAGATTTTTGATTTCTTGCATTCATTTTTTCTTCTGCAAAAAGACCTATTGAACCTTTTTCTAAATAACAATCATGAACTTCTGTATCTCTTTCTTTCCTAAGAGCTTCTTTTATGTTTTTTGCTACAATATATTTTGTTGTTACGTATAATAGTTCCATATTACTTTCTCAGGTCTTCACCATCTATCTTAATAATTATTGACATTTCCGAAATTCGTGACGTAATCCTATCTCCCAGTCTAGCGGATAATATCTCCCTGTCACAGTTCGATGTAAATATCATAGGTAACATATCCTCGTATTTTTTATTGATAATTAAATACAACCTTTCTCTAACCCAATCACTAACTGCTTCTGCTCCAATATCATCAAAAATAATAACTCCATCAAAATCCATTACTTCTCTGAATATGCCTACATCTGGCTGTCCTGAAAATTTAACATTAAATTCTTCTCTGATTCGATTAAGAAATTCTCCTGTATTAAGAAACATTACTTTGATGTTATTTTTAATTAAGTTCTTTGCTATTCCACAAGCCATGTAGGTTTTTCCAGTGCCTGGTTGACCATGTAGATATAAACCATCTCTACCTTTTATTTGTTTTTTTATTACCTCTCTTAATTCACTTTGTATATCTTCATATTCTGCTTTTTGGAATCTTAAGGGTATTATATTTTCATATTTTTGTTTCATGTTATTTCTTTTTTCTTACGTTTTTAAACACTAGATCTTTCTTGTCTGAGTATTTTCCTTTTGTATGTGGAGTACTTTTATCCATTTTGTTTTTTTTATTTTTTAAAGGGAATAGACCTTTCCAACCATTTTTTATGGACTGCTCGATGATTTCTGCGTGATTAGGTATATCTTTAGATAATTCTTTTAACTGTAATTTAATAGTTGTAGGTGCTAGTTTTTCTTTCTTTTCTTTTTTGTAAGTAATCCAATCTGACCAAGTTTTTTTATCTAACCAGTTAGGTAACTTTTCTCCCTCTGAAACCGAGTTCCCCTGTCTTACTGTATTGTCTACTGTTATGTCTACTGTTATGTCTTCTTTGTTTGTCATGTTTTGTTCCAGCAGATGTCCTGTTTTGTTCCCAGTGATGTCATGTTTTGTTCCAAGCGATGTACTGTTTTGTTCCATCTCTTTTGTTTGTTTAAATCTCTTTTTTGCCTTATTTACTGTTATCTGATATCCAAACGGAGTCCTTTTTTTATTTATATATCCAGCTTCTGAAAGTCTAACCAGGTGCATACTTACATATCTTCTAGACAAACCTAACTCCTTTGCTATTTCTTCTGACTTAATTGGTTTACCACCTAATATTTTACCAACACCAGCTTCATTTACAGATGTCATCTTATCTAAACACCACATATAAACCCATACAGCATTTCCCATAGCTTTTATATGTTTTGGTTCGAGTAGGTTATTTGTTATTTTTATGTAAAATCCTTTCATAATTAATTACAAATTAAAAACAGACGTTCAAGAGCTTTCAAACTTGGACGTCTGTTTTTAATCAATAATATTAATTTCTGAAAGCTTTTATTCATGTCTCTATATTACTCTTTTTGAAGAAAAAAGTCAAGCTTTTTTATCCTCTTTTTTATTAAAAAACAACATTTGACATGTTGTCAAATTAATATAAAAAAAACCCATACTAATACTAGAGATTAGATATCGGGTTTTTTTATTCTGATTAAAAGTTTTGAGGATTTTGATTTGCGTTCACTATTTCAGACTTTAGACTTTTCAAATTTGTAATATATGTCTTTGGTTCTACCATTAGTAGACCTTGAACATACTTACTTTTTGTCTCCTGAAGTTCAGGAGTATCTTCAAACTTAAAATAACCTATAGGTAAATTCTTACTACCTTCGATAACATAGTCTAGACCAAGAAGATAGAACTTTAATGTAACAAGTGTTGTTGCTAGATATAAGTCACGCGTACTAAATACTTTTTTGTTTTCCATAAAATTTCATTTTATTAATAATATGTATACATTATAACATAAATATGATATTTTAACAAATAATATTGAGTTTTATAAATAGTTAAGTATATAGGGTCGAATTATCCACGAGACTTGACAAGCAATAAAAAATAGATTAGTATAGAGATATATAAGTAATTAACAAATAGTATGAAACATGCATCACTAGGAGAACTGGCAGTAAAGCTTGGAATAAATAAGAGTAAGTTAGCTTACTACTTTTCACTTGGGTTATTAAAACCCATAGCACAAGTTGGCAGAATGAATGTTTTTGATCGCGACCAAACATTGAAGGCTATCAAGAAGATAGAAACAATGAAGAAAGCAGGAAAAACATTGTCTGAGATTAAGAAAAAATAAAAAATATGTTAAAGATAAAAGGTATAAAAGGTGATCTGTATGAATATCAAAAAGCAGGTGTAGAATTTTTACTGAATAGTGGAGGAAGAGCTTTACTTGCAGACAGCCCAGGAGTTGGAAAAACAGCTCAAGCTTTAGGTTTTATAGCTCATATGGGATTTGACAGAACTCTTGTTGTATGTCCCGCTTCCGTTAAGTTTAGTTGGGAGAATGAGGTTGAAAAATGGACAGATTTAAAATCTTTCATAGTTGGACCTAAAACAGACCTTAAGGATATTCCGTTTGATGTTAGTGTTGTAATTATAAATTTTGATGTTTTAAAGAAATTCTTTAATGAATTTATGAAGTATAGTTGGAATTGTTTAATTGTTGACGAGAGTCACTTAATTAAAAATCCAAAAGCAATACGTTCTAAAGTTGTTAAAGCAATCACAACGAAAGTTGAAAATGTTATTATGTTAACAGGAACTCCAGTTTTATCAAGACCAATTGAGATGTACAACATGCTCAATATAATTGATCCTAAAACTTGGAATAATTATTATTCTTACGCAACTAAATATTGCGAAGGAAGACAAGGATATTATGGTTTTGAAGCTAAAGGTGCTTCTAATTTGGAAGAATTAAATGGGAGAATTAGTGGATATTTTTTAAGAAGGACAAAAGATGATGTATTATCAGAACTTCCTTCTAAAAACTACATTGATGTTCCAATAGATTTACCAAAAGAAAACAGAAGAGAATATGAGCTTGTTGAAGAAAGTCTACTGCAGTATTTAAAAAAATACAAAAAAGATAAAACAGATAAGCAGATAGCTAAATCAATGCAAGCAGAAAAATTAGTTAAATTAAATTTCTTACGAGAAATAAACGCACGTGGTAAAATTAAAACAGCCAAAGAAATCGTTGAAAATATAATAGACGCAGGAGAAAAAGTTCTAATATTTTCAAGTTTTAATTTACCATTAAAAGAATTAGCTGAAATCTATCCAAATAATTCTGTTATGATAGTAGGAGATACTCCAATTGAAGAGAGGGGAAATATTATTAAGAGATTTCAAGAAGACCCAAATACAAATATCTTTTTAGGAGGAATAAGAAGTGCTGGAGTAGGTATAACCTTGACAGCTGCCTCAAATGTGATAATATTAGACCTGCCATGGAATCCTGCCGATCTTGAACAGAGCATAAATAGAGCTCATCGTCCAGGTGCAATATTTGAATCATTAAACATTTATACAATTAAAAGTCGTGATACAATTGATAGTTTCATGGAAAAACTACTTGATAAAAAACAAACTATAATTGATAAAATGATCGATGGTAAAGTAGAGAAAGAAGAAAAAGGATTAATAGAAAATTATATTAAAAGTCTTGAAGCTAAATATAAAAGCATGGATAACTAGCTTGACATTTTATACACATAGGTATATACTATAAGTATGAAGTTACCAAAATACAAATGTTTAAGATGTACCCATAAATGGATACCTCGAAAAGAGGTCGAGCCTATTATTTGTCCTAAGTGTAAGAGTCCTTATTGGAATAGGAGAAAGAAGTAAAATGACACCAAGAGAAAAAACAAAAGAATATGCTAAAAAATATTATCTTAAAAATATAGATAAAATAAAAAAACAAACAAAAGAATGGTATAAGGAAACTATAATAAAAAGAAAGGCTTATGGAAAGAAATACCGTAAAGAGAATAAAGAAAAGTTGAAAATTAAAAATAAAAAACACCATTATAATTACAGAGCAAAAAGAAGAGAAAAAGATTTAATAGAAAAATATGGAATAAATACTATTATATACAATGAGCTTCTTGAAAAACAAAATTATGTTTGTGCTATTTGTTTTAAAAAAGAAATATCACAACATAAAAATGGAGAAATAAAAAGATTATCGGTGGATCATGATCATAAAACTGGGGAAAATAGAGGTTTATTGTGTGTAAAATGTAATGTTGGGTTAGGTAGTTTTAAAGATGATACTAATTTATTAAGTAAATCAATAAAATACTTAAATAGTTTTAAAAATTAATTAAAAATAAAATAATGAAAATAATAAAATTTAAAAAAGAAGCAAAAAGGGAATTAAAAAAAGGTGTTGATGTTGTAGGAAATGCCATTAAAATATCTATCGGACCTAGAGGTAGAAATGTGGTGGTAGACAGCGGCTTTTCCGGTCCTAAAGTAACTAACGATGGAGGTGACATTTCAAGAGCTATAATATTAAAAGATCCAATCCAAAATATTGGGGGAAATCTGATAAAAGAAGTTGCACAGAAAACGAATGATACCGCAGGAGACGGAAGGAAAACCACAGTTGTTTTATACCAAAATATAGTAGAACAGGGTATGAAAAAGATATTCAAAAAAAGAATTAACGCCACAGGAGTTAGAAGTGGGATAGAAAAAGCATCTGGAATTGCAATTAAATATTTAGAGTCAATTACAAAACAAATTAATAACAATGAAGAAATAAAACAAATAGCAACAATTTCATCTAAATCAGAAGAAATCGGAACAGTTATTGCCGACACAATGGAGAAACTAGGTAAAGAATCAATAATTTCTGTTGAGGAAGCAAATACTGTTGGGATTAGCACTAATGTTACAGTAGGTATGCAGTTTGATCGTGGGTATATTTCACCCTACATGCGGACTGATATGGAAAGAAATAAAGCTGAATTAAAAGATGTATTAGTATTTATTACAGATATTAAATTAAGTGTTGTTTCTGATTTTCTTCCACTACTAGAAAAAGTTATGGAGGCCGGGAAAAGAGAATTGGTCATCATTGCAGAAGATATAGTTTCTGAAGCATTACAGACTATGATAATAAATAAATTACGTGGAGGTTTAACTGTTTTAGGAATCAAAAACCCAGGTTTTGGAGAAAGAAAGAAAGATTATCTTGAAGATATTGCAACAGTTTTAGGTGCAAAAGTATTCTCAAAAGATACAGGATTAAACATTGAGCAGGTAGGATTAGAAGACTTAGGTTTTGCTAAGAAAATTGTTTCAGATAAAGATAAGACAACAATTGTTGGAGGAAAAGGAACAAAAGAAGAAATTGATGCACGAATTAATAATATTAAAAATGAACTAGAAAAATTAGATTCTAAACATGACATTCTAAAAGTAAAAGAACGCTTGGCTAGATTATCTGGAGGAGTAGCTGTTATTTCTGTTGGAGCAGCGACTGAAACTGAAACTAATTATCTTAAATTAAAAACAGAAGATGCAGTTAATGCAGTTCAAGCAAGTATAGAAAGTGGAATTCTACCTGGTGGTGGAACTGCATTAGTAAGAGCTTCAAAAGCAGTATTAAAAGCTAAAAAAGAAGGTCTTTACACAAGTGATGAACTTATTGGGTTTGATGTATTAGCAAAAGCTATGGAAGCTCCACTTAAGTGTATCGCAATGAATTGTGGATTAGGAGATGGCTCAAGTGTATTAAAGAAAGTTAAAAAACAAAATATCAACGGAGGGTTTGACGCATTAAATAATGTATATGTTGACGATATGATAAAGAGCGGTATTATAGATCCAATGAAGGTAGAAAAAATGTCAATATTAAACGCGGCAAGTGGAGCAGGTATGCTAATAACAACAGAGGTCGCTATCGCAGAAGAAACTAAACCGACACAACCTGGAGTATAGTATTATTAGATAATTAAATTTAAATCATTGGAGTTTGTGTGAATAATCAATAGCACAATATCAAGAAATTGTAATCTGTTAAACTCCCATGATTTAATGTTTATTAAAAAATAATGGAAAAAATAGATATTAAAAAGTTTATAGAAGATGAAGAAAGAGCAAGAGAGAATATGGTTTGGTATAAAAGAATACATACTGATTTGATAGATAGTATTCATTATAATTATTTAGGAATAAAAGAAATTCCATCGAAATTAAGAAATTGGATTCAAGTAATATATAGAGGATATTCAGAAGATGATGTAAATAACTTAAACTTATATATTTTAAGAAATATATACAAACCTTTTAAGAAGTATGTAAGATTTCAAGAAACAAAAGGTATGAGTTTACCGTTAGAGTTTCAATCAGACCCAGGCAAATGGTTGAATATACTTAAAGAAATAGAATACTCATTAGACCATCTATGGAGATTGCAACATGAGGACGAATATGACCCATGTGAATATTTTACAGACGAACAAAAAGAAGAATTTCCTAAAACAATAAAAAAAGGGCTTAGTTTATACGGAGAATATTTCATGGATTTTTGGAATTAATAATTAATTAAAATATAAAAATATGATAAATTTAAATTTAGATCGTGTATTAATCGAGGTAGATGATGTTGAAAAAACAGAGAAAGGGGTTTATGTTTCTAAAGCAAAAACTCCAGAAGAAACTCTAACAGGAGTTGTTACTCATGTTGGAAAAGGAAAGTTAAACAATGAAGGTAATTTTTTACCAATGGATATTAAAGTTGGAGATAAAGTAATGTTTGAGTATGGTAGGAAAATAACTGTATCTAGTGTACAATACTACTTAGTGAGGTCAGAAGACATAATCTTAACTCTTTAAAAAACATGAAGTCTTTATATAAAACAAGAAAAGATGAAGTAAGAGTCAAGAAGAAAGGAGGAAGATTTGCAAAAAAGGAAGATGAAAAAAAGTTAATTAAAATCCTTAATGAAGGTTATGGATATGATTATGTTTCAAAAGTTTTCCGTTGTAGTATTCTTGTTATTAAAAGAGCTAGAAATAAATTAATAAAAGAGGGTGTTAAGGTAAAAAACCTAGATGAAAATGGTGGTATAAAACCAGGAGACGAAAGTCGGATTAGATATACAAAGTTATTTAGAAAGAAAGATAATATAAAGAGAGCTATTTTTCTTATTAATAGAGGTTATAAACCAGGGAGAATAGCAAGAATATTAAACTGTGATAGAACATCTATTTTAGCTTTTAGAAAAAGAATGGTAAAAAATGGAATTCACTTGAGAGAGTTTGATAGGAGACCTATTAAAATAGAAAATGCTCCAGAATATGTAAATCCAAATAAACTTAAGTATTTACCAGAAGAAGTTAATGAAGGAAAAGGGTCTTACTCGGAATATCTTTCCAACTATAAACCCAAGGTAGAAAAAATAGAAAAATCTAACATAGAGAAAGCTAAAAGAGTTATAAGGAAAGTAAGAGAGAAAAGAATAAAAGATGGTTTAGATGAAAAGAATTATGGATATTTAGAAGACGGTGGATATAAAATAGATTGGTCGAATTATTAGAATTAAACTAAAACAAAATTATGGCAGAAGATTTAAATGTAGGGGGAGTTACAGAAGAAACACCCGTAGAGGAAGTTGTAGAAGAAGTTAAAGAAGAAGTCGTAGAGGAAGTAGTAAATACTGAATCTAACGATGAGGAAGAGGTTTAAGTGGGTGATACGAGGCTCTAGGAGCCTCACCACGCGTTTTAAAGTGAAAAGTGGACTAATGGTCCACTTATGGAGGTAACAGGGCTTAATTCAAGAGTGAAAGCTTTTAAATTAAGGAAGTTCAATTCTTCCTATCTCCACATTGGAAATTTTGTTTTTCAATATAAGTATAATATAAACAATTAAAAACATATATTATGGCTAGAAATGTTCTTTGTAGTGGTTGCGTAAAAGTAACCAAACAGAAGGTAGTCCAAAAAGTTGGATTTTTCACCAAATGGAGAAACTTGACAGTTACTTCATATCAATGTCTTACTTGTAATTCAATTAATGTTAAACAAAACAATAAATGGAACAAGAATCCACAAATATGGGACTAACAAATAGCATCCCCAGGGGTGCTATTTTTATTAAAAAATGTTATAATTAATTAAAATAGATCATTATGAAAAAGAAAATCGTTTACTTAGGTGGATCGTTCCAGATTTTAGGAGCAGGTCATGTGAAAGCTTTTGAGTTAGCTAAAAGCTTTGGAGACTACTTGATTGTAGGGTTGAATACAGATGAGTTAATTTTGAGTTTTAAAAATCAAAAAACTCCAATCCCCTATGACCAAAGAAAGGTTATACTTGATTCAATAAAATATATTGATGAGGTAATTCCTGTTAAAGAATTCAGTCCACTTAGTATTTTAAAAGAATACAATGTAGACGTTTTTGTTTTAACAAAAGAATGGGAATCTTCTAAGGAAGAAGAAATTGCTTATATGAAATCTAAAGGTTCTGAAATACGTTTTTCTCCTCGCTTTAAAGGGGTTACTTGTACATCAGAATTAAAAAAGATAATCATAGAAGAAGCAAAAAATAAAGAGTAATGAATACTAATACAATATTCGTTGCTCTTTTTTATTTATAATTTAAAAAAATCTTCAAAAAATCAGCCAATGGAGAATGCTATTTTTTCAGCATAAGGGGTTGCTCTTGTAACCTCGATATGGAATGGTGTATAAAAAAAATCTGAAAAGTAAAAATACTCTTCAGGTTTAAATGAAACTATTTAATTATTTAATTTTAGAACTGCGACATCAGACGTTACACAAAAAAAGCCGAAGGCTTTCGCTCTTCGGCTTTTTGAGGTTTATTAAATTGTTGAATGTTTATTTACCTACAGATATGATTGCTTCTCGATCAATCATGTCGGCAACAAGATCATTTAATGCTTCTGCTGATACCTTTGTTTCACCGTGCTCGATATCTTGGATCTTTTCTTTTTGCTCTGTGATTGCTTCTTCAACTGCCTTTGTTTCTTTATCGAATCCTTCTAGGCTCTTAGTTAGGCTTTCTAGACAATCTTCCTTAGCTTCTTTTCGGTCTTCGAAGTCTGGGTGATCTGTATCTAGTTTTGACATTTCATATGCACATACTTTAATTTCATGTTCTCTTGATGCTTTGTTTTCAGCAATGTTTTTAATCTGATTTTCATATGAATTAACTTTAGCTAAACGAGGGCTGATTAGTTCCATCCTTAGTGATTCACGTGCTGCTAATTTGAATACTGCTACCTTTTCTGTTAATGTTAATACTGTGTCTCGAACTACTTTATTTTTTTTGCTCATATATTGGTTGTATTTTGTTTAATAAACTTAATAATAATACGGAAACTTGGTGCCCTTTTTCCTATAAATGGAAAAGGTGTTTTAAGAATAACATTTGAGAATCTTGCGAAAGATTCTGTTGTTGCGTCTTCTTTGATGAGTTCTCGTCTGTTTGATTCTGGGTCTGATAGATACGCATCTCATCTTTTGTTTTCTTTTTTAAATCCTAGGATCCAGAATACTGTGTTCGGAACTCTTATTTTTACTTCATTTTTATTATCTGTAGTATCTACTTTTGTTCCTAATGGGATAGTAAGTTTCATTTATTTTTTCAAATATAATTTATTGATTAGGGTTAATAATTCGACCTTACGGGGCATTAATTTTAATTTTATTCATTGTTATTATTTTTTAATTAATAAATGATTTTCCCATTTTAATTTATTGTAGGAAACAGGAAAACATATTTTAAATAGCCATATCGACCATCTGCATGCCATTAATTCGTCTACTCCATTCAAGAAATGACTAACTTCGTGTAATGTTGAAATTATACTTGGGTTAGATGTGTTACAGTAAATTGTTTTAGTAGTTGGATTGTAATAATATGCTCTTGATTTTGTTTTTATATGAACTTTATTATCTGTTAGTCTCATTATTAGTCCATATAGTTTTGCTAGTTTCTTTTTACTTGATATCTGATTCCAAGTTTTTATATGTTTTGCCTTCCATTCTAATATTATTTTGATAGTATCAC
>Ga0075116_10000273_pt1 | contig 24218 bp, 24 predicted proteins | sample AntAceMetag02UKC_FD_69786 | JGI IMG/M metagenome (GOLD analysis project Ga0075116, IMG submission 69786) | Saline lake microbial communities from Ace Lake, Antarctica- Antarctic Ace Lake Metagenome 02UKC | ecosystem: Environmental > Aquatic > Non-marine Saline and Alkaline > Saline | place...
AATAATGTAATACCTGCATTTAATAGGGTTGTAAGCTGCCTGGCAAGTACTATTAAATCATCTATCGTAATATTTGAATGTTGACGCTGCCTCGCGCTTGCTTTTGCCTGGATTTTTTTGGTTGATGCATACGATATTACAACAAGCCCACGCGACTGCAGAATATCTACTAATTCATCCGGGTTCTTAGATTCCAGGAAACCACGCTGCAGTTTTCCGGTTCTTGTTCTGGCTGTATATTTAAATTTAGGCATATAATGAGTACTGATGTTATGAAAATTATTAATTTTCATAACATCATCTTCCCTGAATTTCTTTCTTAAGGTACGAATTAAACCCTTGACATTGGTAGCAACCAATGTCAAGGGTAAGTTCGCACTTATAACTTACGTCACTGCCTGCTGGCAGTTCCGTAAGTTATGTGCTCACTTACATCTCAAAAGCGGTACTTAGTACTTCTTGCAAGCTAGTTACACCTTCCACAACTTTCCCCAATCCATTTCGTAAAAGAGAAATCGTACCTTCTTCCTCAGCTGTCTTTTTTATTTGGTCTGTTGTAGCCTGCTTTGTTATCATATCTCTTAGCTTGGGAGTAACTACCATTATTTCTGTTAAAGCTGTTCTTCCGGCATAGCCTGTGTTATGGCATTTTTGACAACCCTTTGCTTTAAATATCTGTCTTTTAGGTAAATTATATTTTTTAATCAATTCAGCTGGAAGTTCATCTGGCTGCTTGCAAGCAGGGCATAGTTTTCTTATCAGCCGCTGTGCCATTACCATAATTAAACCAGATGCTGCTAAAAAAGGCTCAATACCTATATTTATTAATCTGGTAGCTGCCGAAGGTGCATTATTAGTATGTAAAGTAGAGAAAACAAGATGCCCGGTAAGCGCTGCTCTCATACATATTTGCGCGGTTTCTAAATCCCTTACCTCGCCTACCATCATAATGTCTGGATCCTGTCTTAGGAATGAACGCAGCCCATCGGCAAATGTCAGGCCTATCTTCGGCTTTACCTGCACCTGATTAATGCCTTCCATATGATATTCTACAGGGTCTTCTATGGTTATGATATTTTTATGGGGGCTTTTGACAAAATTAAGAGCAGCATAAAGTGTTGTGGATTTTCCACTACCTGTTGGCCCGGTAATTAATATAAGCCCATAAGGACGCGTGATTGCCTCTTTGAATTTTTTCAAATCTTCTTCAGAAAATCCTAATTTTTCTAATTCAAAGGACATTGACCCTCTGTCTAATATCCTTAACACCGCCTTCTCTCCAAATACAGTTGGGACCACAGATGTACGTATATCAATGCTCCTATCTTCCACTCTTATGCTAAAGCCTCCATCCTGCGGAAGCCTCTTCTCCGCTATATCCATTCTAGATAAAATTTTTACTCTTGAGATTAAAGCTGGCAAAAGATGCTGTGAAGGTGGAGCTATTTTATGCAACACGCCATCTATTCTAAAGCGTACATTTATTTTTTTATGAAAAGGTTCAATATGAATATCACTGGCACGCTCTTTTACGGCCTGGATTAATAAAAGATTAATTAATTTTATTACAGGTGCTTCTTCTGCTTTAGATACTAAATCCTCTAAACTAATTACTGCTTCTTGTTCATGGGCAGTGTCTTCTTCAATAACATAAGTATCCTCCACAGCCTGCTTCAACATTTCTTTTTTGCCGTAGAATTTATCTATAGCTTCCCTTAAGTCAGCCCTTGTAGCCATTACAGGATTTATTTCACACTTTGCAATTCTTTTAAGGTTATCCACTAGCAACAAATCTAAAGGATTAAAAACAGCCACATTCAGAATATTTCCCTGTTTAGAAAGCGGCAAGATCATTTGTTGCCTGGCAAAACTCTCAGGTATAAGTTTCTCAAGGCTTTGTTCTTCGGAGGGGATTAAAGATCCATCTTTTAGGCTTACAAATGCTATATCCAGCTGCCTTGCCAGGGCATCACACACATCTTTTTCTGATACAAAATTATTTTCTATTAAAATATCGCCTATTGGCCTACCGCTTCGCTTCTGAAGGCGCAGCGCTTCCTCAAGCTGCTGCTGAGTCACCAAGCCTTGCTTAATTAATATCTCTCCTAATTTTAGTCTGGATTTGCGCATGTTATGCGTTATTCTAATTCTCTTTTTTTACGAAGGCGTTTTACAGCTTTAAGCATTTCTTTGTTTCTTTCTGTTACAGCATCTCCGCCAGCTTGCTGCATCTGTTCTTTACTAATTAGCTCGGAAGCCTGTGATACCATTTCTTGGTCCTCTAAATCTGTGCTTACAATATGACAGGTTACAAATATAATGATCTCTGTCGCAGTATTCTCAAAATCCTTCGATTGAAAAAGTTTTCCAATAAGCGGGATCTTACTTAAACCCGGTACTGCTCTATCATTATCCGCTGTCTCATCTTTTAAAAGGCCTCCTATGGCCATGGTCTGCCCATCTTTTACCATAACTGTTGTCTTAACACTTCGTTTTGTGGGATCAAATATACTTGCGCTTATGTTGGAAACCTCCACCCTTGAAACTTCAGGTTCTAGTGTCATGGTTATATAACCATCTTTATTTATAGTAGGGGTAACTTTTAGGATAACTCCCGTTTCTTCTCTTTCTGCGCTTTCGCCGGTTGTTCCTGTTGATGTTTCGGTGGTTATATCTGTTCCTATTGCCGTGTTTGCTGTAATTTTAATCTCCGCGGTTTCATTATTAATAACCATAACCTTCGGCTTAGCTAAATATTTGGATTTGTTTTCCTTCTCCAGCGCTTTAAGCACAACTTTAAATTCAGCCAAACTAAGATTACCAAATACATTACCGGTGGATGAAGTTGCTAATGTCCGGCCTCTTGTATCAGCAAGAGAGCCGCCAAGCAATGAACGGGAAAGCACTCCTGATTCCCTGACAAATGGAAAACCAGTATCTCTGGTTGGGCCTGTGAAAGTAAAAAAATTACCAGTTGTGTCTCCACCCCAATCAAGCCCTAACTTCTTTATGGCTGCTGTCTTAACCTCAACAATCTCGGCTTCTATCATAACCTGGAGAGTGCGCGCGTCTAATTTAGCTAATGTGCTCTCTATTAATGCGAAGTCTTGCGGTATGGATGTTATAATCAAGCTGTTTGTCCGCACATCTGTTACAACACTTCCGAATGCTTTTTCTTTATCGTTCTTGGTAAGTAGATTTTCTATGACAGATTTTATATCTTCCTGACTATCACTCCCCCTCATGCCTCCTTCTTCGCTTTCGCTCTCATATCCTTTAAAAACCCTGGCATAATTTAAGGTATAAACTTTGGTTAGCATCTCTACCCTTGGTTCAGCTGATTCCTTAACAACAAATACAGAACTGCCTGGTTTTTGTTCATAAGTTAGTTTATTGGCATTCATAATTGAATCTAAGGCATCCTGAACAGTAACGCCGTCAAGATAAAGAGTTACCTTTTTGTTCTCTATTTCTCTTGTCGCGACAAAATTTAAACCCGCCTGCTGTGAAAATACCTTAAGCACATCCTTGAGGGCAACCTCTTGAAAATCCATTGAAATACGCGGGGCTTCCTGTGCATAGCTTGGACTATTATAAAATATAACTGATATTATACATAATATGACAGAAAAAATTCTTATCCCACCAAATACTGTCTTCATCTTATTATTCCCCCTCATTTAAATGGGCAGATGATTTATGGAGCGCGAGCGACATAAATCATAGGCCAAAGGCCGTCTGTTAATTTAACCCTTGACATTTTTTAAAAAATGTCAAGGGTAAGTTCGGACTCATGAGTTACGAAATCCCTAAGCTTAGGGATTTCGTAACTCATGTCCTCACTTATTGTTTTTTTATAAAAAAGTCAACCCCCTGATATTGAACCTTTATTCCATCCCTACTCACCGAGAGGAGCCTAGCTCCATCAATTTCATCACCCACTGATAATACATTTTCATTTACAATTGCCTGGGGCCTGTTACTGTTCCATATTAATCCTGATACAGTAAGCATAGGCGGCTTAACTGCCCCTGTTGCCATTTTCTGCCCGCTAAGTGCAACTTTTGCCATATAAGCAGAAAATTCATTTTTTAATGGATCTATCGATTTATTAGCTTTGTATACTACCTTTTTGAGTTTAGATTTTAGTTCTCCTAAGGTTTTTATTTCTAATTCTATTGTCTGCCCTTTTTGCCCAAAAATAACAGGTACAACTGCAGCCACTCCAGGCTGGGAGCCGCTAACCCTGCCCATAAGTTTAAAAATTAGCAGGAGAGCAAAAACAGGCAACAGTATTAAAAGGATAATTTTTTCTCTTTTTTCTTTTTTCATTATTTTTCCCTGAATGAATAAGTTTCTACCACTAACCTAACTTTGGCGCTACCTTGCTGCGGGCCTGCGGATATAGGCATTTTAAACATTTTTTCTAATCTCACAGCTTGAGGATTCGCAAGATGCAGACTTACTATTTTAATAAACAATTTATTGTTTTCTATGCTGCTTACAATCTCCCCTAGCTGGTCATAGCTGGATTCAAACTCTATTGTCGTAGAAAATATATCATAAGAATCATATGCAGCTTTTCTGGTTTTGGAACTAATTGATAAAATTTTTGCTCCATGGCTTGAAACTAACTTTGATAAATTATTTTTAAAAATATCAATATCGTTTGTGTGAATAACCAGATCTTCATAGCTCTTTTTTACCTTATTAAGCTCACCTAAATCCTTGCGCAGGCTATTTCGTATGGTTTCTTGTGCTACTTTAGAATTATAATATTTTACCTTTCTAACCGCAGTCTGGAATATTAGCTTATAGCAGACAATAAACAATAGCAGAAATACAGCAATACCAATCAGGATCTTTTTTTGATTACTATCAAGAGTATCAAGCATTTCTTTAAATTGCATTTTCTCTATTATTCCTTTCTGCCGCCACAATCGATCGAATAGCTCGTCACCTCATACGCATCTATCTTATCTTTCTTTATGTTGCCCAATTTACAGCGGTTAAATCCTTCCATAAATACCTTATTTTGTTTAAGGTTTTTTAAAAATTGAGTCGCTGTATCTATCTGCTGTGTTGGGTCTTTTAAGAAAACATTGCCATTTATTATTAACTGCATTTTTGACTCAATAAGATTTTTGGCATCCATCGCGGTAATCCATGCTCCTTTTGGCAGGCTCGTGTTTATGGCATTTAATTTGTCTGTCAAATATATTCTTTGGTCAACGGAAGACCTCAAAGTTGTTATAATTTTCAATTCTTCATTTTTTAAATTCTCAAGAGTAGCAGTATCCAAATATTGCGTAATAGCAGGCAATGTTTTACCCTGAGCAACTACCTTTTTGAGATGTGCTGCTGCCACAGAAACAATGCCTATGCTATAAAGAGCTGTAACCAAAATAAGTGAAACTGCTGCAGTGCCTACAAGAACAAGCTGCCTATCTGCTGTAAACCCCCTGGTCCTTGTATGTTCCGGTAGCAAATCTATTCCATGCGTGTCTATACCAAGGCCATTAATTGCTACACCGGCGGCAATCATAGCACTTACAGAATCAAATTTCATACCTTCTATTGCTCCAGAAGGCTCTAATATCTCTACTGCAATATTAAGTTCTTCAGATAATTTTTTGGCCAGGCCATCAGAATTATCCTTGCCGCATATTATTAACTTCTTTATCTCACCACCCGCGCCTCGTCTTTTATAATAATCAAAAGAGAGCGTCAATTCACTAATAAGTTTTTCCGCAAGCGCATCTTTGTCTTGCGTTACTGTTATATCCCTGCTCATGGTAGGATACTTTGATTCAATAATACTTATGCTTGCTATATCTTCGGCTGTACTAAGCTGTAATAAAGCTATAATCTCATCTTTATTTAAAACTTGTTTACTCGCATTAAGTGCCTTTAATAAAGCGGACGGAGCTATGTCTATCCCCGCAACTTTAACACCAATATTTTTAAAAAGATTCAGTTGCGCCTCTATGTGAACCTTTTGCGCAGCTACAAAAAGCACATGCATTCTCTTTTTGTCTTTAGATACATTTACAATTTTAAAATCGAAAAATACATCCTCTATTTTAAAAGGTATGTATTTTCTGGCTTCAAACCTAATTGCTTGCGTCTGCTCAGATCTCGGCAGTAAAGGCATATCAAAACACCTGAGCATTATCCCTGTTTCAGATAATCCAAAGAATACTTCCTCTGGCTTTACTTTAAGTTCACTAATGGCAGAATTAATTGCTTCAGCCGTTTTCTTATTTATTTTCTCTTCAGTAGAATAAATTTCATAGTGCTCAAACTTAATCTCCTTCCTTACGTGCTCAAGGAGAACTGGCTTGTTGGGCTTGCCGGAAAACACTACGACATCAACGCCATTTTTACCTATATATATACCAGTGCTTGATTTCGCCATTTAAATACCCCTGCCCATAATCTTTTTTAGGGCTATTATATCCTTTTCTGTATACTCTCTCCAGTCATTAAGTTTATTTCTTCTTGCTTTTGGGAAAATCCTCTTGATTTCATACCTTACCATTGTCTGTTTGGATATGCCCAAAGCCCTAGCTGTTTCATTTATTGAATAGTATTTTTGAAAACGCATGCTAACTCCCTTAGTACAGAAATGCTTTTAAACCCTATTTGATAGGGTTTGATATATTGTGATGGGAGTATATACTATTTGCAGATATTAGTCAAGTTGTTTTATGTGTGTATTTTACCTATTTATCTAGATATATCTCTGTTTTTCTACTATTTTCTATCTTTTTCTACAATTTTTAAATAATTGGGACAGCTACCTAATTTTTTTCTATCTAAAAAATTAGGTAGCTGTCCCAATTTCCTAGGTGCCTGTCATAATTTTTTATACACTCGTGGCACTCTGGAACTAATCCAGCAAGTGACTTCATAGGGGATAGTACCGCAATTTACTGCTACTTCCTCGGCAGTAATTGTATTCTTACCTTGGGCTCCTATTAATACTACCTCATCCCCCTCTTTTACTTTAGTAAGGCCTGTGATGTCCACCATAATCTGGTCCATGCAAATCCGGCCTACAATTGGAACTCTTTTTCTATTAATTAAAACCTCTCCTTTATTAGAAAGTTGCCTATTGTAACCATCGCCATAGCCCACAGGCACTATAGCAATCCTACTATCTTTACTAGTGGTATAAGTATTACCATAACTTATGCTGCGGCCCGGGGGGATGTCTTTAATGCAGGATATTCTGCTTTTAAGAGATAGGGCTGGTTTTAATTTAATTTTTCTCCTTAAAGACATATTAGGATAAAGGCCATATATCATAATGCCTGGCCTTATTATATTAAAGTGCGAACTTCTATAATTTATAATAGCGGCACTGTTAGCAGCATGCCTAAATTTAATATTAATGCCTATGCCCTCCAGTTCTTTTAGCAGGGTTAGGAAATTTGCAATCTGCGCATTAGTAAAAAAAGGATTTTCATCCGCAGAAGCAAAATGCGTAAAAACACCTTCGATAGTTAAATTTTTTAATCTTAATACCTGTTTAATAAAGCACACTGCCTCATTATGCCAGACACCCAACCTTCCCATACCAGTATCTATTTTTAAATGAATCTTTACTTTTGCTCGTTTTTTCTCTGCTATACGATTTATAAGCCTGGCCAATTTTATATCAGGCACTGTCTGTGTTATCCCATGATCTATTACAGGCTTAATCTCTTCTTTTGTAATTGAGGTAAGATTTAAAATAGGGACACCTATATGCGCTCTCTTTAATGTTATAGCTTCATCAATTGTTCCTACACCGAAATAATCAACACCGCATTTGGCTAATAGCCTGGATATATCTATTAGTCCATGGCCATAAGCATTGGCCTTCACTGCAACTAATATTTTTACAGAACTATCTACTGCCTTTTGTACTTGTAAAAAATTGTACCTTATGGCATTTAAATCTATCTCAGCTCTCGTAGGTCTGTATATTTGTGTTTTCATAATAATTTAAAGTTTAACTTTTTAAACCTTTGAAACTTTTTGGACTTTTTAACTGTTTTATTTGGCATTCTTTTGGATAAATATATAATGGCAAAAGAGAAAACGCATCATCAGCATCTTTTTTATCATACCTCTGCTTAGCAAGCCCTGCTAAGGTCTCAGCTTTTGGATACCATAACTCTTCCGACGCAAAATTGACACATTTACCTTTTACTTTTTTAATTTCTTCACCATAAACTTCTATGGCATCACCTACAATGACGGTGTCTTTTTTTATAAGATTTAATACATTCTCTAATGTATCTAAAATAAAATCTGAGGCCGTCTCAATGCCTCCTTCTTTTTCATGATAAAAGCGCGCGTAAACTTTACTCTGTCTTGCATCAAATAAAACACAAACATTCTGACCTCTGACCTCTGACCTCTGACCTCTGAAAACATTATGCGCTATTGCATCAAAACTCGGAATTCCTATTATAGGCTTTTCTAAGGCAACACTTAACATGCGCATAGCAGCCAGAGAAGCTCTTAAACCTGTAAATGAACCTGGGCCAAGGCCCACGCAAAATAGTTCAACATCTTTTATATTAAAATTAACCTCTTTAAATAATTCCTCTACAATAGGGATAAGCGCTGACCCCTGGCTTCTTGATGAGCGCTTATGAATTTGCGCCTTAGGGCAGCCTGCTTCTGTAATAGCTATGCTAATTATCTTTGTTGATGCATCTGCTGCTAATATCCTCATATCTCCTACCAAAAGGTTTTAGTATGATTTCTCTGCTATTATTATCTATAATATTAATTTCTATTTTTAAATAATTTTTTGGTAACAAACTTTTTGCCTTTTGAGCCCATTCAATAACAGTAACTCCGTTAGAATAAAAATATTCTTCTATTCCTAACTCTTCTATCTCTGTAAAATCATTAAGCCTATAGAGGTCAAAATGGTAAAGGCTAAGCGTCCCTTTGTACTCTCTTATCAATACATAAGATGGTGAATTTACATAATGCGCATTCTCTACTTTTAGGCCCTCAGCAATACCCTTAGTAAGTGTGGTCTTACCGCAACCAAGGTCACCAACAAGGGCTATCACATCCTTTGGCTTAAGAAATCCTGCCATATCTTTGCCAAATTGTATTGTCTCTTGCGCATTTTTTGTAATCATATGACAGTTCTCAGTTCTCAGTCTTCAGTTCTCAGTAATCAGTAGTCAGTAATCAGTAATCAATTAACAGTTAAAAACTGTATACTGAATACTGAAAACTGAATACTGCTAAAAATGCCTATAACCTTTAGCTTTGAGTATTTCTTTTTTGCCATTTCTTTTAACAAAAACAATTTTGCCTGTACTTTTAGTAATTTCACCTATGGCAGTTACTTTCATTTTTTGTTGTTTGGATTGAGAAAGTATATTTGTTGCCTTTTTTTTGCTTACAGTAAATAATAGCTCAAACTGCTCACCTAAGGCTAATATTCTTTTTATTGGAGTGCTGTTGCACGGTATCAATGACTCATATAAACACGCACCCTTGTCACTGCTTGAGATAATATGCCCCAAATCTGAGAGCAGGCCATCAGATATATCTATCATAGAATTTATCTTAAAATTATTCACTAGAAAAGACGCTTCTTTAACCCTTGGGGTAAAATTTAAATCATTAGGCCTAGACTTAAGAGCCCCTGTTATAAATATAACATCACCTGTTTTAGCTCCATTCCGCAGGGTCAGGTTTTTCTTGTTTACTTCTCCAATCATTGTAATAGAAATTATTAGTTTCTTAGAAATATTTGTATCTCCCCCAACTATATTCACATTAAACCTGCTGCAGGCTTTTTGCATGCCAGAATACATCTTGTTAACAAAACTCATATTTAGCTGCTTTGGTAAACCTACTGATATAACCGCCCATTTAGGTGTGCCTCCACATGCAGCTATGTCACTTATATTAACTGCCATAGCCTTGTAACCTATCTGCTTGAACTTCTCCAGTTTGAAATGCACATCTTCAAGTATCATATCAGTAGTAACAATAAGATATTTATCCTTAGTATATCTTAAAACAGCACAATCATCCCCTATGCCCTTAATAACCGACGAGCCTGTTGTGGTTTTTTTAGCAATCTCTCTTATTAACGCAAATTCGCCTATGTCTTTGAGTTTCATTTTAATTTCTTGAATGTTTTCTTAAACGGTTTTCTGAATATACCTTTTTCTGTGACAAATGCTGTCACAAGTTCGTTTGGAGTAACATCAAAAGCAGGATTATAAACTTTGACATTCTCAGGTGCCGTATAATTACCCCCTATACTCCTTACTTCATCAGGACTTCTTTCTTCTATAGGGATCATGGCACCGTTTTTTATGTTAAAATCAAAAGTCGAATGAGGCGCAAGAGCATAAAATGGTATCTTATGAGCATTTGCGAGTACCGCCAAATTATATGTCCCTATCTTGTTTGCAAAATCTCCATTTAATGCTATTCTATCTGCTCCAACCAATATCTTATCCACTTTGCCTTTTTTCATAAGTGAAGCTGCCATATTATCGCATATCAATGTAACATCAATACCGCCTCTTATAAGTTCCCATGCAGTAAGACGGGCACCTTGCAGCAGGGGCCTTGTTTCATCTACATAGACTTTTATTTTTTTCCCTTGTTTTTTTGCAGCATATATAGCAGCTAAGGCTGTCCCGATGCCCGCGGTTGCCAATGCCCCGGCGTTACAATGCGTGAGTATCTTGTCATTATTTCTTATCAGCATGGCTCCAAATTTACCGATTTCCTTACACATAGCCTTATCTTGGGCATGTATGCTCTTTGCTTGATCAAGAAGAGATTTTTTTATTACAGCAACGCCATTTCCTTTACTTTCCATTGCCGCCGCCCTCATCTTCTCAAGAGCCCAGTAAAGATTTACTGCTGTTGGCCGCGCAATATTTATATATTTTATTATCTGATCTAATTTTTTAAAAAATAATTTTTCTTTTTTAAATTTTAAATTGCAAATTCCAATATAAAGCCCGTAAGCCCCGGCAACACCTATGGCTGGAGCACCCCTTAGGGCTAATGTTTTTATTGCGTCTTTAACATCTTTTGCCGTAAATAAGTTTCTATAAACTAATTTAGCAGGAAGCAGGCGTTGATCTATTATCTTAAGTTTTCCATTTTTATATTCTATGGTCTTTATCATATCAGTGACGCAATAATCCACGTAGTTTTTCAATAATAAGAGAAATCTCCCTTATACAATAATTAATTTCTTTATGCATGAGCGTAGTCGCATTATTATCCAGGTATATTATTTTATTCATTGGCTCAAAGCGCCTTGTGCTTGTTATTTTCTTGGGAATAGAGGCATTGGCTTAGAAACAGTATGGCCGGGTTTAATAATAAAATCTGACTCCTCTAATATTATTTTTGCGATTTTGTACATATCTTTATCTGCTATAGATTTTTTTATGTTAAGCTGCTCAGCCATTTTCTTGCTGCTTGAGGGTATATATGGATACATCAGAACCGCAATCGCTTCCAATGCTCTTAATAAGGTCAGAAGAAATCCTGCCAATTTTTTTGTATCGCCGCTTTTAGCAATTTTCCAGGGTGCTGAATCTTCTATATGTTTATTAGCAGCATTTATTAACTTCCAAATTTCCATTAATGCCTTATTGATGTTTAACGCATCCATGGAGTTTATAAATGCCTCTATCGCTGTTTTTCTTAACGCAAGGAGGCTCTCATCAGCATCATTAGTATCCACTGATAATGGAATTTTTCCGGCAAAATACTTATGCACCATGCTAAGTGTTCGATTTAGTAAATTACCCAGATCATTTGCCAGGTCTCCATTGTATCTACCTATAAAGGCAGCTTCGCTAAAGTTGCCATCTAACCCTAAGGTTATTTCTCTTAAAAGAAAATAGCGCAGCGCGTCACTTCCATATTCTTTTATTATCGGGCTTGGGTCAATTATATTACCTTTAGATTTAGACATCTTCTCGCCTGAGGTAATCCACCAGCCATGCGCAAGTACGCACTTAGGGACTTCGAGCCCCAGCGCATGTACAATAATCGGCCAATACACCGCATGGAAACGTAAAATATCCTTAGCCATTATATGCACATCTGCCGGCCATATTTTTTCAAATTTATCCTGATTACTGCCAAATCCCGGGGCGCTTATATAATTAAGGAGCGCATCAACCCACACATAAATCACATGCTCCGGGGAAAACGGCATGCCAATACCCCAGGAAAGTCTTTTACGCGGACGAGAAATACAAAGATCTGTTAAGGGTGATTTTAGGAAACCTAAAACTTCGTTTTTTCTAAAACCCGGTTTTATAAAATTCGGATTTTCTTCTATGTGTTTTAGTAACCAGCCCTGATATTTTGATAATTTAAAAAAATAACTTTTTTCTTCTATATATTCAACAGCTCTTTTACAATCAGGACATTGGCCCTCTAAGAGATGTTGCTTTTGCCAAAACGTTTCACATGGTATGCAATAATAACCACTGTATATACCTTGATAAATGTCACCTTTATCATAGAGGTTGCCTAAAGCTGTTTGCACTGCTTTTATATGGCGAGGTTCTGTGGTGCGTATAAAATCATCATAAGATATATCCAGCTGCTTCCATAATTCTTTGAACTTATCAACCACATCATCAATAAACTCCTGCGTCTGTTTGCCTTCTTTTTTAGCTGAAACCTCTACCTTTTGTCCATGCTCATCAGTGCCTGTTAAGAAAAAAACGTCTATGCCTCTTATTCTCTTATACCGCGCTATGCAATCACACACAACCTGTGTATAAGAATGCCCTATATGCGGTAAAGCATTCACATAATAGAGCGGAGTTGTTATATAGAATGTCTTCATGTTCAGTCCTCAGTTTGCAGTATACAGTTTTCAGTATTCAGTATTCAGTTTTCAGTTTACAGTTTACAGTATTTAATTGTTTACTGATTACTGTTAACTGTTCACTGTTTACTGATTACTGACTACTGACTACTGATTACTGTTTATTATAGTCCACTTTTATTACTCGTCCGTCCTCAAGCTCAACAGTAGCAATGCGCTTTAGGAAATTAACATCCATTACCTTGCCTGGGCCACTCTCTGTTTTTATCTTCTGCCCATAATGTGGCAGGCCTTTAGAAAGCTTTTTATAGCCAGCGTGTTCGTATGAGAGGCAACACATCAACCTGCCGCAGAGCCCTGAAATTTTCGTAGGATTTAATGGAAGATTTTGCTCTTTAGCTTGTTTTATTGAAACAGGCTCAAAATCTCTCAAAAATCTGCTACAGCAAAGCTCCCTGCCGCAAGGGCCAAAGCCACCAAGAATTTTTGCTTCATCACGCACACCCACCTGTTTTAATTCTATCCTGGCTTTAAACATTTTGGCAAGCTCTTTAACTAATTCCCTAAAATCTATTCTCTCCTCAGCTGTAAAATAAAAAATAATCTTGCTGCAATCAAAAGAAAATTCCCCTTTTATCAGCTTCATGTTAAGGTTATACTGCTGTTTTTTAATGTTACAGGTCTTTATAACCTCTTTTATTTTTTCGCGGTTTTCTTTTATCTTAGCTACATCCGCACTATCGACTATCCTAATTACTTTCCTGATGGGCTCTTTCAGCTTCTTCTCATCTAAGAGCACTTCCTTTTCCGATAACACACGCCCATAATCAAGGCCTCTATCAGCCTCTATGATAGCATATGTGCCTGGATGCGCATTTAAATCCCCTAAATCATAAAAGGCGATTTTTCCAAATTCTCTCTGCCTGATTTGTATAGCTCTTCGCATTGTATCTATCCTTTTGCTTTTAAGCAGCATATATTATCTAATATATAATCTGCCACCATTTTTACATTCACATTAGATATTAACAGGCCCTTTGACTTTAATAGCTTATTCATTAAAACCAATATACTCTCGGATGAATACTTATGCTCATGCTTTAAGAAAACATTAACAAGCATATTCCTGAAATGCAATAGCAGCATATCAATGGTTTTTAATTGTTCATCTCTTGGCCTGGATATAAACTCTAATCCCTCTGATAAAAATGGGTTATCTGCATCCAAAAATTCTTTAATAAATATCGCGCCTTCACCTTCTATTGCCTCAGATTGATTTTGTGAAAATTTTATTGCCTGGCACCTTGATACTATAGTCGGTAAAATAGCCCCAAAATGCGAACTAATTAATATAATAACAACATCCTTGGGTGGTTCTTCTAATGTCTTTAACAAACAGTTAGCAGCCTCATGCATCATTAAGTCAGCATCGTATATTATATATGCTTTCTTCTTTGCCTCTATTGGCTTTAGGTAGATATCTTTTCGAAGCTTTCTAATCTGCTCTATTTTTACATTCCGTGCTTTTCCCTCAACGCGTATGTGCCACATATCCGGATGGTTAAAATTTTCTATTTTCTTACAAGATATGCACTCGCCACAACTATTAAAGCTATTTTTGCTTTCAAGACAATTTAATGCTTTTACAAATTTTATTGCCACATCACCCATTAATTTTTTATCTGGCCCTAAGAAAAGATAAGCATGGGCTACTTTCCCAGATACAATGGCCCCCTTAAGCATCTCTTCCGCGTTATTTTTATTTTCTATTTTTGCTAATGGCATTGGTTACTATTTCCTGTACGCGTTTTGTTACATCCTGTTTATTCTGCTTTTCAACAGAAATTACTTTTATGCGTTTGGGATTCTTTTTAGCAAGATCTAAGTATCCTTTTCTTACCTTATTATGAAAAATAAGAGATCTTTCCTCTATTCTATCTTTAAAGCCTTTCATTTTTTTTAAACGCGTAAGCCCTGTACTTGGTTTTAGATCAAACAAAAGCGTTAGATCGGGCTTAATGCTTTTTGTCGCAAAATTATTAAGTTTATGCAACAGCTTTTTATCAACTCCTAAACCATACCCCTGATACGCTAGCGTTGCGTCAGCAAACCTGTCGCAGATAACTATTTTCCCGGAAGCAAGCGCAGGTATTATTTTCTCCTGTACTAATTCTGTCCTTGCCGCAAGGTAAAGAAAGGCCTCTGCCTCTGAGGCAATTGCCACATTCCTGGTATTAAGCAAAATACCTCTTATCAACTCGCCTAATTTAGTTCCACCAGGCTCTCTAAGATGCACAATATTATAACCACAGTCCAATAAAAATTCACAAAGTATCTCAGATTGTGTTGATTTTCCGCTGCCTTCCGGGCCTTCTAATGTAATAAAAAATCCTTTTAAATTTTTCTTCGCCATGTAATACCTTCTTTTGTATCTTCTAAAATAATCCCTTTTTCTAATAACATTTTGCGGACCTGATCTGCTTCGGAGTATTTCTTTTGTTTTCTTAAGTCTTCACGACGAGCAATAGCAAACGTAATCCAGGTATCTGATTTTTCTCTACTAAATTTAAAAGATAAACCAAAAATACTGCCAAACTCAATAATTGCTTGCATAATATGCTGAACCATAAATATGTGGTTATCATCATCATCTAATATTCTATTGCATTCACTGACTATATTAAATAAAACAGCCAATGCGGCTGGGGTATTAAAATTATTATCCATTGCTTCTATAAAATTTTCTCTAAATTTTTTAATATTCCCTGGAGCACCTTTTGGTAATTTTTTTAAGTCTCTTGTTCCAAATTTCCGATCTAGTTTATGAAGTAATATCTCGATTCTCTCATAAGCCTTTTTTGTATCTTCTATATTTTTCTCAGAAAAATCTATTGGTGACGAATAATGTGCTGATAAAAAGAAAAGTTTTAGGACATTAGGATTGTATTTTTTCAAAGCATCTTTTATAGTCACAAAATTCCCTAAAGATTTTGACATTTTCTGTCCATTAATAGTAAGCAGGCCATTATGTATCCAATTTTTTGCAAACCCATTACCAGCTCCCTCAGATTGAGCAATTTCATTCTCATGATGCGGAAATATAAGGTCAATACCACCACCGTGAATATCAAATTCGTTACCTAAAATATCAGAACTCATAACAGAGCACTCTATATGCCATCCAGGGCGGCCCTTGCCCCAGGGGCTAGGCCATGATGGCTCTCCTTCTTTTGCTTTTTTCCATAAAGCAAAATCTAAAACATTTTTTTTATTTTCACCGGGCTGAATTCTTGTGCCGGATTTTAGATCATCCAGATTTTGTCCGGACAACTTTCCATAATCCTTAGCTTTTGTTATATCAAAATATACATCACCTTCTACTTCATAAGCTACGTCATTTTTTATAAGCTGGGCTATGAACTTCTGCATCTTTTTAATATAATCTGTTGCTTTTGGCTCCTTATCTGGAGCGAGAATATCCAGCGCCTCCATATCTTTATGATAAATATCAAGATATTTACGCGAGACTTTTTCACAAGCTTTGTTTATATCCTCACCCTTAAATTCTTCTTTTGCCTTGTTAATAATTTTATCATCTACATCAGTTACGTTTCTTACAAAAGTAACATTTAATTTTCTATATTTAAGATATCTTCTTATTACATCAAATATATACGCGCTTCTGGCATGGCCAATATGCGGCACATCATAAACCGTCGGCCCGCACACATACATACTCACCCGCCCCTTTTTCAGCGGCTTAAATTCTTCCTTTTTTCTTTTAAGCGAATTATATATCTTCATCTTTTTTTCCGTCTTTATATCCCAAAACGATTAGCAGCTACTAGTTATAAAAGATTTTGTATGCTTACCTGTTTTTGGCAGGTTTCGTCAGAGCGACTGTCAAAAATCGCGAAAACAAACGTGAGCAGTGAGCAATTTTTGCCACAGCGAAGTGAGGGGCACGATTTCCCCGAACGAGCAACAAGCGGAGACAAGCCTGCCAAGAACGGGTAAGCATACAAAATATTACCCTTTATTTTCAAGCTGCTTAATTCGTTTATCCAAATCTTCTAAAGTTTGCTTCATCGGATCAAGTACGTGGATATGGTCTAAGTTTCCATCTATCTTTTTGCCATCTTGCTTTGTAATTCTTCCCGGCACACCAACTACCGTAGAGTTTGCAGGCACATCTTTTATTACTACGGCGTTTGCACCTACGTAAGAGTTGTCTCCAATAGTAATATTACCAAGCACTTTAGCGCCTGTGCCTACAACTACATTATTTCCTATATTAGGGTGACGCTTGCCTCTCTCTTTTCCTGTTCCACCAAGAGTAACTCCCTGGAATAAAGTAACATTATCACCTATTACCGTAGTTTCTCCAATAATTACACCCATGCCATGATCTATAAACAGCCCCTTGCCTATTTTTGCGCCAGGATGTATCTCAATACCTGTAATAAACTTTGCAATCTGTGATATAAGCCTTGGCAAAAATGGTATTTTTATTTTCCTAATAACGTGGGCAATACGATACATCATAACTGCATGCAGGCCTGAATATGTCAACAACACCTCGAGGTAATTGGTGGCTGCAGGATCTCTGTCAAATGCGGCTTTTACTTCGCTACGCAAAACTACTGTCATTGCTGCTATAAATAATATTATCACTCCTATAATTATTAACATTTTTATCTCCTTAATGAGCACATAGCTTAGCGAACGCAAGTGAAGCTAAGTTATAAGTGCGAATTAACCCTTGACATCTTTGATGTCAAGGGTAAGTTCAGCCAACAGACTTATGTTCACTCACGTTCCATAAGTCTGGGCTTCACTTAACAAAACAACAGCATATGCTGCTATCGCATCTATATTACGAGTGCCTTCTTCTGTAGTTGCTTTTATATTTACTGCGCCTGAGTTTATTTTTAATGTTTTAGCGATTTTTTCTTTTATCTTTTTTTTGTAATTTGTTAATTTTGGTTTCTCGGCAATTATTATGGTATCAACATTATTCACAGAATATCCCTTACCGCTAATAATGGTTAATGTTTTCTCTAAAAGCTTAAGACTAGAGATGCCTTTGAATTGTTTATCAGTATCTGGAAAATGCTCTCCAATATCACCGCAGCTAGCTGCTCCTAGGAGCGCATCACATATAGCATGGGTAAGAACATCCGCGTCTGAATGCCCAAGAAGGCCCTTTGTGTGTGGGATATTAACTCCACCAAGCACTAGCTTACGCCTCTTTACTAATTTATGAATATCATACCCTATACCTATTTGCATTCTAATATTGCCTTTGCTATTTTCAAATCTTCGCGTGTTGTTATTTTTATATTAGAATAATCTCCAAGCACAACCCTTACCTTTACGCCACAGGCCTCGGCCAAGGATGCATCATCCTTCAATTTCCATGCCTTCTTACCTAGTTTTGAATAAGCCCTTAATAATGTTTTTTTTCTAAATGCTTGAGGCGTCTGTGCCTCCCATAATTCTTTACGCTCAGGCGTAGAAATTATATTTTTATTTTTTAGTTTTACTTTTTTGATAGTCGCCTTCACAGGAACTGCCGCTATACAATTAACATTGTTTCGCGCTAAGATTACGCACTTTTTTAACAAGTTTTGAGTAAGAAATGGCCTTGCTACATCATGGATTAAAACAATAGATGAATCATCAACAACACATAAACCATTATAAACAGAACGTGCACGCGTTGAACCACCCGCTACTGTCACTATTGGCTTCCTGTATCTTCGCTGCTTTATAAGATTTTTTGTTCTCTTAAGAAGGCCCTTGGCAACAACAAGCACTACACTATCAATAGCTTTTGATTTCTCAAATATATCAAGCGTATGAAATAAAAGTGCCTTATTAGCAATTTTTATAAATGGCTTCGGGGTGGCAAGGCCCATCCTTTGGCCACTCCCACCCGCCGCTACTATCGCTGTTATCATTTTAGCCTTAGAGACGGTTACAGAATTAAAGGGGAAAATGTACCACTCTAAAAACTTCTTCTTGAAATGGGTACACTTTCCTCTTTAATTCTGTAACCGTCTCTTTTTTTACTTTTTAGGATAATATGCATTCGCGACTTTGGCAAAAATCATTCTGCCAGCCGCTGTTTGCAGGATACTTGTTACGGTTATTTTTTTAGTTTGCCCTATAAGCTGCCTTCCGCCCTCAACTACTATCATGGTTCCGTCGTCTAAATAACCGATGCCCTGGTTTTGCTCTTTACCTTCTTTAACAACCTTTACCTCAACTACCTCACCGGGCAACATTATCGGCTTTAAGGCATTAGCAAGTTCATTTATATTTAAGACATGCACGCCCTGAAGCTCAGCTATCTTATTTAAGTTATAATCATTTGTAAATACTCTGCCATTTAGCACCTTTGCCAGTTTTACCAATTTAGTATCTACCTCTTGTATCTCCGGGAAATCTTCTTCATGTATTTTAATGTCTATCTGCGGGCTCTTCTGCATCTTATTAAGAACATCCAATCCTCGACGTCCACGATTTCGCTTTAAAGCATCCTGTGAATCCGCGATTTGTTGTAATTCTTTTAATACAAACCTTGGCACTATAAACCTACCATGTATAAAATTACTGTCACATATATCTGCAATCCTTCCGTCTATAATTACACTTGTATCTAACAATGTTATTTCTTCTATTTTATCCTGCCTGGAAAACTTAACATACGGGATAACCAAGCTAAACTCATCTTTACCTCTTATAGCTATAGTCATACCTAAATAGCAGAATATTAATGTTAACACTACCTGCATTATCATTGCTACTGTTTCATTAGATTGATTTATAGATTTTAATATAAAAGAATCAGCTAAAAGCTTTGCCATAAGAAGGCCAAATAACAAACCAAAAACACCTGCTGAAAGGCCCCTTATTGATACGCGCCTTAGACTAAACTCAGCAAGAATAATGGTTAATGCAATAAAAAATCCTCCTGCTAATCCTGCCATTGGCCAATATTGACCAAATGTTTGAAACATAAGTCCTACCTGATAGCCAACAATACTGCTTATAAGAATAAAAAATACGCGAATAAATACTAATGTCATTAAGATAACACTCCTTTCTCTATTGCCTCTTCTATATTTTTAGCACCCAATAATTTCATGGGGCCGCGATGTTGCCCTTCTTTAACATCAGCTTCGGGCATTATGCATGTTTTAAAGCCCAGGCGGGCAGCCTCATTAATTCTTGAGGCAATACCTCCAACGCTACGTATTTCTCCACCTAAACCTACTTCTCCAATAAATACAGTTTCACTATCCAGGGGTTTGTTTTTAAAATTTGAAACAATAGCAAGGCACACTGCCAAATCACATGCAGGCTCAACTACCTTTATGCCGCCGGCCACATTAACAAACACATCACAATTTGCCAGGTTTAAACCAAGTCTTTTCTCTAACACAGCTATTAATAATGTTAACCTATTTGAATCAAGGCCTATGGCGCGCTGCCTGCTCATAGCAAAATTAGAGGGCCCTAGAAGGGCTTGTATTTCAACTAATATGGGCCTGGTTCCTTCTATTGTCGGAACAATTGCACTGCCGGATATACTTTTTTGACGATTAGCAATAAAAACTCCTGAAGGGTTTTCTACCTCTATTAAACCTTTCTGGGTCATATGAAACACGCCTATTTCATTGGTTGGCCCAAATCTGTTTTTTATGCTTCTTAAAATCCTAAAATTGCCCTGGTTTCCTCCCTCAAAGTATATTACACAATCAACCATATGCTCTAAAACCTTAGGCCCTGCTATTGAACCTTCTTTTGTTACATGACCGACAATAAATAAGCAAAAATTCTTATATTTTGCCAGTGCTGTTAGGGCACCTGCACATTCTTTTATTTGTGTAACACTTCCCGCACTCTGTAAAAACTCTCCATTATGCAAAACCTGAATTGAATCTATGACAACAACATCAGGCGCTATCTCTTTTATATGCTCTACTATAGATGAAAGCTCAACATCATTGACTATATATAAATTATCAGAGCCTACATCAAGCCTATCAGCCCGCATCTTAGTCTGGATTATTGATTCTTCTCCAGTTATATAAAGAACCTTTTTCTTTGCCGCTAAAATATTGGATACCTGAAGCAATAAAGTGGATTTACCAATGCCGGGTTCACCACCAATTAAAATAACAGAACCTGCTACTATTCCGCCTCCTAAAACCCGATCCAGTTCCTTGATATCTGTATTTGCTCTCACGTAATCAATCGGCTTTACATCTTTGATCTTCTGTGGCCTTGTGGAATGTGTAACAAATTGTTCTTTTTCTGCGCGCACTCCACTAATACCAGGCATTTTCTCTTCTGCTAAGCTGTTCCATTTCTGGCACTCAGGACAACGACCTAACCATTTAGGAGCCTGATATCCGCAATTTTGACACACAAATATTGTTTTTGTAGTAGGCATAGTATCTATTTTCTTCTACTGCTTTTCTTATCTTCACTTGGTTTATGTAATAACTTCCATGGATTTGCTTTAATGTCTTTTACCATTTCTTTTACATCTGCTGTGATCTCTTCTACGTCGTTGTGCACCTTATCCTCGAGAAGTAGCTTTCCAAGTGTACCTTCTTTGGATTTAACTTTATCTAATACAAAATTAATAGAATCTATCATTTCCTCCAATTTAACCACTATCTGGTATCCTTTTTGTGTAATCTGCTGCATTGATATAGAATCCTGGCCAATTAGAGTATCACCATCCTGCACTAGCGGGCTGCCCGGAGTGCCTGGTAATATCTCAACATATTTCTCTCCTATTAGGCCTAAAGTATTGATCACAACAGTTGCGTCTTTTTCAATCTTAGCATCATTGGTAAGCCATAATAGCAACTCAACCTTAGTTGTGCCATCTTCTTCATTCCTTATTATTCCGGCTTTCTTCACCTCACCAACGCCTACCCCTGCTAGCCTAACAGGTGCTGCCTCTTGGGCGCCATCAGCGAAATTCATCTGCACCTTTATATTATAGCCTTGCTCAAATAAAAAATCCCCTATTGAAAAAGTTACTATAATAAGTAATATAAGGCCGATGAAAATAAATAACCCTATTTTTATTTCAAAATTTAATGATTTCATTTTTATCCCCCTGTAATAGGCCCTTTTGCTGCGCCAGTTATAAACTGTTTAACTATTGCATTTTCTGTATTTTTTATTTCATCAGGCGTGCCTGTCTGAATTATTTTTCCATCATACAACATAGATATTTTACTGCCAATCTTATAGGCACTTATCATATCGTGCGTAACTACTATAGATGTTACCTCTAATTTATTCTGCAAATCTATTATAAGCTCATTAATTGCATCTGCCATAATAGGGTCAACCCCTGTTGTAGGCTCATCATATAAAACAATTTTTGGTTTCATACATATAGCTCTGGCTAAGCCTACTCTTTTTCTCATGCCACCTGATAATTCAGCTGGCCTTAAATTTTCTATGCCTGCTAATCCTACCAATGCCAGGGCTTCCTTTACTCTTTTACCTATGGTCTGGGAATCAAGGTCTGTGTGCTCAAGTAAATTAAAACCTACATTTTCATATATGGTAAGTGAATCAAATAAAGCCGATCCCTGAAAAAGCATCCCAAAATTCATTCTTAATTCATTTAATTCTTTAGCAGAGAGCTTGGTTACGTCCTTCTCGTCTATAAGTACCTGGCCCGAATCAGGTTTTAGCAAGCCTATTATGTGCTTAAGAAATACACTCTTACCGCAACCTGAACGCCCTATGATAACTGAGGTAATACCACTTTCTATGGTTAAATTTAAATCTGATAAGACCTTTTTTTCTCCAAATGACTTATTTAAATTTATAGCTTGTATCATGTGGCGGTCCTCAATTTTTAGTAATCAGTAAACAGTAATCAGTAAACAGCTAAAAACTGTATACTAAATACTGAATACTGAAGACTGATTACTGACAACTTAGTTAATACCTTCCTATAAAGTAAAATAGTGCGGTAAATAAGCAATCTGCCGCAATTATCAGAATGAATGCAGTCACAACACTTCTTGTAGTAGAGCGGCCAACACCTTCTGCTCCGCCTTCTGTATTAAAACCTTCATAACACGCTACAATAGTAATTATGATAGCAAATATTCCGCTTTTAAATAATCCCGCAAAAACATCTTTTAGATGCAGGGGGTTAATAGTCATGTTCATATATATACTCGGGCTTATATGCAGTTTGAAAACTCCGATAATATATCCTCCAAAAATACCTATGCAATCAGCATATAGAGTAAGCAAGGGGAGCATAATCAGCAAGGCTATGAGCCTTGGTGCTACAAGGTATTTAACTGGATTAGTAGCAAGGGTCTCTAAGGCATCTATCTGCTCGGTAACCTTCATGGTACCTAACTCAGCTGTTATAGCAGCACCAACTCTTCCCGCGACAACCAGGCCTGTTAATACAGGCCCAAGCTCTCTTGTTATTGAGAGGGCAACCAAACTTGCAATATATATTTCCGCGGATATTCTCTGCATCTGATACGCACTTTGCAATGCTAAAACCATGCCTGTAAAGAAACTGGTTAAAAATACTATGGGTAATGAATCCACCCCTACCTTCTGCATTTGATGTAATATCTGTTTAAACTTAAATGGGGGAGTAAAGCTCCAGAACATGGTCCTAATAAACAAAACAGTCAATCCTCCTGTATAAAACAAGGAGCTGTTTAACCTTCCCATTATGCCTTTTGTAATATTATTTTTCATGCCTCACTAAAACTAAGATGGTCTCTTTCTAAATCCACCTTTACCTTTTTTATCTTCTTAAGAGAGCCTGAAATAATCTCTTCAGCTAGCGGGTCTTCAAGATACCTTTGTATGGTCCTTTTAAGTGGCCTGGCCCCATAAATCTTATCGAACCCTTTCTCTATAAGAAAATCTTTTGCTTTTTTTGTTAAATCTATGTCTATGTTTTTCTCATGCAGTCTTTGCTTAACATAGTCTACTTCTATACCTATTATCTCCTGCAACTCTTCTCTGTTAAGCGGATGAAATACAACTGTTTCATCCAGCCTGTTTAAAAACTCTGGTTTAAATATTTTTTTAACAGCTTCAAGCACATGTTCTTTTGCCTGATTATAGGTAACTTCTTCCTTCTGTGCCTTAAAACCTAAAGCACCTTGTTTTCTCCATAAGTCAGAACCAATATTAGAGGTCATGATAATAACCGCATGTCTAAAACTTATCTTTCTTCCGTATGAGTCGGTTAAACGGCCTTCCTCAAATATCTGTAATAACATATTAAATACATCCGGATGTGCTTTCTCTATTTCATCAAGTAATATCACACAATATGGTT
>Ga0075116_10000277_pt1 | contig 24060 bp, 29 predicted proteins | sample AntAceMetag02UKC_FD_69786 | JGI IMG/M metagenome (GOLD analysis project Ga0075116, IMG submission 69786) | Saline lake microbial communities from Ace Lake, Antarctica- Antarctic Ace Lake Metagenome 02UKC | ecosystem: Environmental > Aquatic > Non-marine Saline and Alkaline > Saline | place...
TGGCTATCTTTCTTATATTCTCTAATTTGTCTTCCAATAAATTCATTTGTTTTCAGGTTTCTTTTGAGCGGTTTCCTTAATTTCTTTCTCGAACTTACGCTCAAATTCCTCACACTTCGTATAAATATCTAGAATAACATTTAAATCATAAAGTTCTATCCCGTAGCCAGCATCATACCACCATCTAGGGTAATCAACGAGCGTATACCTTAAGTTGGCCAATACGCTATTCATGGCATGGACATGCGCCTCCACCCCCTGACTGTCGCCATTTAACGCAGCCTTATATCTCCCAATATCTGATAAAGCCCTAATATTGGGACGCACATAGGTGAAAGATCCGGCCCATTTTTCCCCGGTTACTTCGCCAACCGAATCTATAGTGAATTGAAAAGAAAACTCTGGAAGCCCCGTGATGCCCATAAACTCCTCCTTTTTTTTATGTTGTATGTATTATTTTAAGAACTGCATGGAGGAGGCGAGGTAAATCCCCGCCCCCTCCAGAAATCTTCTTGTTAAGCGAACGTCTGCTCTCCGGCTTCATCATAAGCAATAAGTCCGACGAAATCCAAGGTCTCTGTAGCGAGATCACGAGCCGAAATAGTACCAGACCGTGAAGTCATTTTTACACCATCAACCTTGAGGATCATCTGCTCACCACTCTTATCATAGATTTCAGCGCGGATACAACCCTGAGTAAGCATGTTCTGGATCTTAGACTGCCAGCCTAATTCAACTGGGGAGCCTAAAGAACCAGCATTCGCAGAAGTAGAACTTCTGTTATCCTTCGGAACTCTGAATCTACTCACAGAGAACGTGCAGGAATACCCAACCTCTGCGTACTCATAAGCACAAAGCCGATCCAAGCCATAAACAGGCACTAATTCATGGTTAATATTGTAGTTCACAGCCTGTGCATATCCAACAGCTATATCACCCAGAAGGAATCGCACCTTCGCACCAGTGATAACAGCAGAAGGGTTAATGCCCTCAGATACCGTGGAGCCTGAAAGATTCTCTGCCATATTGAACTCCTTTCATCATATTGTATTAAGCAATATCATTTATTGGTGCCAGCGTAATGTTCGCTAACACGAAATCAATCCCAGCAACTGGGGTCACAATCACGTACAAGGTGACAATACTTCCGGTAATCGTGACCTTAAGACCACGATAGCCAAGACCACCGTTCTTTGCGTCTGGTGCCAAGATATTGGCGGTCAGAAGCGCAGACAGTACGGACTGAGAAACCGATTTAATCTGAGATGCCAACGAAGCACCAGCTGAACGATACTTTCCAACGAAAGTAGACTCAAGCTGAGAACGCAACGTCTTCGCAGTGTAGAAAGATGCCCGGATAACAGATCGACGATTCCAAACGAAACTAGAGTCTCTCTGATAGGTTGTGTTGCCACAAACGATGGTCACGCCACCCTGGTCACCTTGTTCAGCGAAAAACAACCCGTTCGTAATAGCATCAGCATATTGAGTCTGCGGGTCAAAAGTTGAATGCCTGACACCGTAACAATTCAGCGCCTTTTTCGTAAGTGGCATACCAATCTCAGCCCCAGCTTCCATGCCAGCACACATCGCCGCAAATACATGGGGATTCTTCCAAAGAGTCGCTCCGGTTCCATCAAGAGTATATACATCCTGGAGAACCATAGAGACAAACTCACTATTCATTAATTGTGCGGCTGTCTTTGAAGCATCATACGTATCTTTCAACGCCACAAACGCGGTGCGTTCTCTTCGATTCAATGTACTCGAAGCCATTCGGCAATGAGAATCCGCCATGGCGTTGACAGAACTGATTGTGTACGAAGAACTGGAATCCGTTAACCCATCTAAAATATCGGCAGAAGCGTTCTGGCTAAACAGTGGGACCACGATATCGCAATCCACTGAAAGCAGAGCATCAAATGCCGTCTGCACCAAACTGTTAGTCGTTGCCCCATTGACACCGCCACTCAAAAACCTACGAGCCGTCGAAGAAATCAACGCAAGTTGACCATAAATATTCGACACACGAGTGGCTGCCATCAGGCTAGAATAAGTATTAATATTAGCCAGGATATCCGCAATAGCCGTTTTCACATCAAGCGGGAAGTTACGAATATCAATATCATTGTAAAAATCAAGATCCTGCGGGCTCACTGTACCAGCATTATAATAATCCGTGTAACAGGTGTAAGAAGCACCAGCGTTAAAATTACTGATGTAATCAACTAACTGTTGGATGGTATTATGATTAGACAGTGTGATGTCGAGAGCTTCTGAACCTGGGCCACCAGTAACAGTGGTCGTTAACTTACGAGTTCCACCAGAGTCTAAGATCTTCATCGTGCAAGCCGTTCCAGCACCGATATACATGATGCGGAACACAGGAACATTTGCGTTCTCAGAAATAGTTTCAAGAGTCGTATTCTTCTTAATAAAGAAGATACGGCTTCCACGCTGCCCTCTGGACCAACCAGCAGTTCCCTTTGTCACTTCTAAGGTCAAAGAATTGACTGCGGTCTGGGCATCAAAAATATACGATGCTGCAACAGTGGTATAAAGACTCAAGTCCGTGAGACCATTATCCACTGTGATCGTATACGGTCCCGTTCCCGTGATCGATGTAATCTTAACATTGAGAGTCGCGAGAGCCGTTGCGCCAATCTGAGTCCACTGATTCGCAGCTAAATTAGCAAGAGCCGCGACAGTAAACGTACCGCCAACTGTTCCGTTGGTGGCAAAAGCAACTGGTTTCCTGAAATTAAGATCTTCTTCAAGACCATCACCACTGAGATAAGTCTCGGCATATTCGTGCATACTCTCATAACCATCAAAAGCCGCTAAAGAAGTATCTACCGTAAGTTTGATTTTTGTGGTGCCAACTGCCGTGGCAACAGCAGGTTTTGATGGTGCCCAATTTGCAGCATCATTCAACATAGCTAGAACTGGGACTACCGTCGCATGAGGACCAGCCCCACCAGCGGGGACCGTGAAAGTGTAAGCTGCACCAGCAACGGTAAACACAAGTGTTTCACCAATAACAATTGTCACAGGAAGGGCGATAACCCCGCTTGTCATTGAAGCTTGATCATCAGATGTCGTGCCTTCTGTTTCGTAAAAATTGACATTGTTCTCGTCGATTCCATAATTGTTCGAGTCAAAAGTCAAAATCGCTAACGGAACCGCAGCATCGTCCATCTGAACAGCGGAACCAGAAGAGAACGCCGATGCATTCGTTTTATAAACTTTTATCGTATTCGCGCCGTTCTGAATATCTGGGTCCTTACTCGGAGCCAAAAGAGCGCGAGCAGCATCCACAATCGGGCCACTTACATATTTCTGGACAATGTCATAAAGCTGGGTGCTCGCAAAAGTTTGAACCCCATCAGTCAAACCCGGTGCCCCACCAAGAGCCTCACCCACAACGCCGACGATCCCAGCCGCAGAAAGAGGCTGTGGATTTAATTCTACGTCGATGTAGGAATATCCCCCTGGCTTTGTAATCTGTGCACCGTGAAACTGTGTTATAATAGCCATAATTATCTCCTATCCCATTGAAGTTTTTATTAGTATTTCAACATGATCTTATCAAAATTCTCTTTTGTATCCGTTGAAACACCACTCTCCGTTACGAACTTTTTAATCGGTTCCCTATGATGTTCTTTTATTTTTGGATTCTCTGATTTTAAAATCTCGAAGTATCCATCAAATGCCAGCAACGGAGACCCATGGAAATTCGTTTTCTTTTTTGTTCCCTCAACTTTTGAAGCATCTACGGAAACTGCAAAAGGGTTTGTCTGCCCGCCCCCAACTGCTTTTTTAGGAACCTCTACAGGCTTCTTAACCTCTACAGGCTTCTTAACCTCTACAGGCTTCTTAACCTCTACAGGCTTCTTAACCTCTACAGGCTTAACCACTGGCTTCGCTTTTATATCTTCCGTCATATTAACCTCACTCGTCATTCTCGTCAGTTGTTAAAACCGTGTAATCCCCACCCTTAATCCATTCATCTTTGTCGACTTTAACATTAACACCAGCACTACCCGGAATACCTGAAAAAATCTCTGTGTTCCAGCCAAACCAAGTCAAAGTCCTTAAATTAACAAACCTATTCAAAACATTATCAGGCAACAACTCTGCAATTCTCACAAAATCGCTGACAGTGAAAGTGTGGATCTGTAACCCAATCTTTTCCATCGCCAAGCGTTTGCTCTGAAAGAAGTATAACAGTAAATAGTACAAATATTTACAAAGATTTGTATTATCTGCAGCATGAATACCAATTTGAACGGTTTCTAAAAGAGGAGTCTCGTGGTGAGGAACAACATAAAACGATACGTTATCCTCAACCGTAGAAGCTCCTACCGAAGCAGTTAAATTCGCACCGATGCCAAATTTCTTGTCGCCAACAGTATTCAAGATAGGCCCTAGAATGGGGAATCTGCTCCCGGCAGGATCAACATAATTAAGGCCTACGTATAATGTGCTTAAATCAACAGAATCAGCCACATGCACATAACCCGCAACGCTATCATAAGAGTCGGTAACAAAAGTGGCTACCGTCGTAGGCGTAGTATCAAACCTTGACCAGCCAGCATCGTCATCAAAAAAGGCTCTGGCCGGATCTTCTGCCGTATCTATAATATTGATGCTGTAACATGGTACTTTTTCAGGAGCCAACGTCCACGCCTGCACCACACTGACGGAATCATTCATAATGTATTCCTTCAAAAGATCGATAGCTCTTTGCCCATACTGTGCCCTTAAAATAGGCGTCAAAAACCTGGCAAAAAGCATGTCAATCTTCGTAGGATCATTACGAAGATCTTGAAGTCCCTCTCTTATGAAGGCTTCAATATAAAATTCTGTTAAAGGGACTCCATCCATTTAATAATTATACCCCAAAAAAAGAAAAATTTTTAATCCTTATCATTTCAAAATCTTATTTAAAAGCCTGTCCCCACTATTAGCAGTCAAAAATTCCGCCATCTTATCAAAAGCATGCACACCTGAGAATCCAGGGTGTGGACGCCAAGGATGCTTCCTTGAAATAGTTCTAAAAACAACATACCTTGCTCTACTGAACGGCATCTGGCCCTTCTCAAGCCCTCCTTCAGCCGTCCGAACATAAGACTCTCTTTCCTGAACAAATTGATACTTCGAGATATTCGCCAAACCAGGGTTAATTTGCTTAGAAAAAGGAGCCGTGTGGGGAATTGTGGGAAGTCTGCCCACATACCCCGTCTTTGGCGACCCACCAGCCCTCTTACGAGGATTCTTCGATGTGGCCGACTGAGTGGTCACCGATGGGTGCGTTTTTGTCTTATACAGGCTATGCCTTTGCAGCAGACTACGAACCTGCGAAGACTGTGCGGTCCTCATCAATTGGGCCTTATCTTTGGCTAGTTTTTGAGTCTTATACCCATAGGCCTTTATCACTTGCTTAATACCAGAATCAGTAGCTTCAAATATAGAAATAGGAATAACCCTATATTCTCTACCCTTTAAAAGGGCCGTAGTAAGATCAAAGCCAGCGTACCCATTTTCAAGATGAGCCGCCTTATCAGCCAGTGTAATTATGTATTCACCTTTTTTGACCTTCCTTTTTTTGAAATTAGAAAGATAAAAATCTCTGGTTGTTGAAAGCTCCCCAGAGACATAATTCCTGCCGAACTCGTATACAGCGGAAGTCATATCATCCACAAGGGCATCCATTTCGTCCTTCATGTCCTTTTGAAGGCCACCCATGAAATCCATTATTTCTTTTTGATCAAAATCCATTTTCATCATGGGGCCACCACCGATCCGCCGCTTACCTGAGAAACCCTCCCCTGTTGATCAGCCCCGTCTTTATCAATAAGGAAATCTTTTTTCATGATGGCCTGTTGAGGCATCCTCACGGGGATACGTTCAGGCTCCTTAAAAAACTTCTGACTGTAACGCCCTTCATGAAGCATCTCAACAATCCGGTACACAGGCCTTCTCAAATACGAAATTGTAAAAGCCTCACCAATCCCTCTTTCTAAGTCATATTTAGGCCTATTATTCGTAATCCAAATAATGTTCCCATCTGTGTCGAGGTCAAAATCCTTACGGAACTCAAATATAGTAGACACAGTCCTCAAAAATTGGACAGACAACGCCTCATATCGAAGGTTATCTTTATCGCCATCTGATTTATTGATTATCTCATAGAATCTTTCCTCAAAATCCAGGATAGTTATCCTATCAAAATAATCGAAATAATACTGATAACTAGGATCCCCTTCTTTATGGCTGGGAAGTGTTATAACTGCCACACCCTTATCCCACATACCTTGAGAGAAAAAAGACTCCACCAAAGCATTCTGCTGATATAGCCCCCACAACTCCTGCGGGTCAAAATGCACGAAACTATTCTCACATAACGTACAATTTAATTCATGGTAATTGCTGTCAACATTCCCGACTAAATTGGGGCACAACGCCACCTTCTCATGGCGAATCCTAACCCCATATTCATTTAATACGGCGTTAAACTTCTCCTGATACAGTTGCACACCACGGAATTTAGGTGAATACAAATTCGGTGCAGGGTACAGATTGTTCGACGCCTTCTGTGGGTCGTACTTCGCCATATTACTTTTCTACCTTTTTTCCAAAAGATTAGAAAAATCCAAAATATCAGTCGTGACAGAAACGCCATTCGACTCATAAAAATCGTCGAGCGGCTTTTCCAAGCTATCTCTCATGGGGAACAATTCGTAATCACTCTTACCAAAAAGTTCCACATCGCCGACGTTACTATACGCCTTACGAACGACATCCTTAATCTCGTCATTCGTCTTACCGGAGTCCTTCATCTTATTCACGATTGTTAATAGTTTATTCATAGATTTTTTCACTCCTCTCCTGGAGACCGTGGCCTTGTATTCTTCCTTCTCAATTTTGGGATCCTCGTACCACTTTTTCATAAAATCAATAGCGGCTGCTGCAATAGCAGTATCAATCTCGTCCCACTGATCAATTTTCTTCACCTTGACGCTGCAAACCGGGCAATTGCATCCAGATGCAGGTAGCGGAGCATTGCCCTCAATGTTGCTCCATTCATCCTGATAATAGCCACTTGTGGGCGCAACAAACGGAGGTTCATAGTTGGTTTCCCACATCCCCAACCCCTCATGGGCTTTCGTGGCGTACATGGTCAACATTACTTTGTATTTGCCGTAATCCTTGTCTTTCGTTTCTTTACCGTCAGCATCAATCGCAATACTCGACACTGGATAATCCCACATAGATCCATGAATCTCGACCTGAGATTCCACGATAGCCAAATGGCTGTAAAACTCTCTAAAAATCATTTCTTTAAAAGAAGGATTGCCCAGAGCATTCGCTGGGGCACCAATTTCTTCACTCTTTTTCATCATCAGCCTCCATTCCTTTTTTAATATCATCCATAAGATCATAAATTCTGGCTAAAAGAAGGGCATCAGAACTCTCTTGATACGCTTTTAATAGTTCACGGATATATTCAAAAGCTTTTTTAGCTCTTTTCTTAGAATCTTTTCTCCCCGTGCCTTTGCCTCGCCCACCGCCTTGGCCATGACCAGGCCCTCCATCAAGGCAATCTTCGGTGTTTTTCCCACCACGTTGGCCACCAGGCTTACCTTGCCCAGCTCCAGATCCATCTTTAGGGCGATCTTGCCCTCTTGGGTTCTTATCATTATCTACTTTTTTGGCAGACATTTACCGCTCCTTCCATCGCTGTTTTTTGCCACCTCTGACATCGACATGTGTGAAACCGTGCTTCGGGTAACGACCGAGTCCATTAAAGTCCTCACAGTTATCTGCGACCCAGGATGGGCTCTTGCCAGCGACCGCAATATCAGCGGCTGTTCCTAAAAGATGCTGGCTCTTCCTGGCACCACCCTTTTTCTTATTCCAATAAGGACAACGATACCCACTTGACAAAACAATGGCTCTCTTCCACTCACTTCTTTTTTTCTGCAACTCCTTAACCAAATCAGTTGAAATAAAAGTATGAGTGCAATCCCTATGGGAACAATGACAGTCCCATTCATCGGACCAAAAATTCTTACTTAATTTAATCTTCTTTCCCTTTTTTATCTTCTTTATCATCTTTCGCCTCACCCTTTTCAGACTCTTTCTTTTTTAAGTCCTTAAATTGCGGGTACTCTTCTCTTACCTTATCTGGGACAGCAACCCCCTGAAAAACAATAGCATCATACACTATTTCTTCATGCATTGTCATTAAACCTCTGGCATCAGAGAGTTCATCGTCCAATTTTGTGGCAAAAGACACAAACTCTTCTTTCGTCATTTCCCACATTGCTTTTTTACGGTCTTTATCCTTAAGGTCCAATTTGAGGATTCCAGCGTTATTTTTAATCTTTTGCTTCAACTTCTCAGCCACACCTTCTTCCCCATTATCTTTTGCTTCCTTGTACTCAAGGAGCAGTTTTTTGAGTTTCTGAGGGATAGCTTCTTCGCCGCCAATAGTATCGTCGGTCTCTTCATAAATGTAGGTATAGTTTCCTGGGACACCTTCTCTGCGAATATAGCGATGCCCAGGCTTCGCTTCACCTCTGGCGGATTTCTCAATTCCTAAAAACCCACCAAACTTATCCACAAAATCATGGGGAACTAAAATCCTCTGGCTTAAGCTTTTATTGAGGTACTTATCAAATTCAGCATCCAAAGCACGAAGAAAGGCTTTCTCTACGAGCTTCAATTTATCATAATAATTAGCTTTTTCATTCAAATGAACTAAAGCAATTTTACCTGTAGCAATCTCATCATCATTCGTGACATTGGTGTCAGGATGCTTCAGCCCATGCTCTAATTCCACATTAAGGCCCATCAGAAACTGTTCAGCATCAAATGGGGAGCTATCCCAATCGATACCGACAGAAGCACCAACTGCTTTGGCCTCGTCCAAGGTAAACTTGCTTCGGGCCTTCTTCAGAGGGCGCATCCCATACAAATCTAATAATGTAGGTCCAAGATAATTTTTCATTAGCACACCGTATGTTTAACAGTTTTCCCGTAATATTTCCTGAGAACGCCCATGATCTTTTTCATCTGAGCCTGGTACAGTTTAATCCTAGCTCCATAAGCTGTGTTTTCAGCTGAAGCAGTAGACGTAATTGACTGGGACAAACCATCGATACCAATCGATGTCGCAGCAATACCAGCACCGAGGACAAGATCACCAGCAATATTCAAAATATCAAGCGCAGCCAAAATTCCTATAGCCTGTGTTATGAGCTTAGGCATCTTATTCTGCTCAAAACCAGCGGTATAGTTCACATGGAAAAAGTTCGGGAATGTAGAGTTGAACATTAAAAGTCGTGGTAAAAACGACATGTTCCCGATATTGAAAGCCCCAACAGCACCAGAGATAGGAGCCACCTGAAGTTGACCAGCCATTCGCTGAATCCTGACCCAATCATTAGGATAACGGATGTTCGCATTCGCTGGATCAATTGTCAGCTCAAAACTCTCCACACTGATGATGGGCTTATGCTGCATCTGCAGGAAGCCCCAGTTCCAGTAATCTTCCATCTTGTAATCATGATCCTCAGCATACGCGGTTGGTGTAATCGTCATCTCAAGATCATGCTCAAGAAGTGAAATCGCGGCATCAATAGCAAATTCAGTTGTCTTTTCAGACAACTCATCACCAGTGTTATCACGCACATCAACACCATGGAGATAACGGCTCCAAACATCTTTAGCCGTCACCATGGACTCAAAACGATCAAAACCCGGCGTAGAAACAGCATTTTCTGGAAAGATTATCGTAGTTTCAGACATATTACCCCGCTAGAGGCACGAGCCTCTTCTGCCCATACTCTAAGTATGCGATTCTCGTAATAGCGCCGACAACATAATTGAACTGAACAGACCCTGAAATCATCAACTCACTCATAGCGGCTGTCACCGCAAAAGAAAAAATACTCGAATCATCCGCATTTACAGTAATATCGGCATCATTAACCTGAAGAGTATTCGGTGTCCCAGGCAGATACATCGTTTTCACAGCGGTAGCCGAGATACAAATCCTTTGATCGTTATCAACACCATAGAGTTGAAAAGTCATCGTCCTATCCTCTCCCGGATAGAACTCAAAAGTCTGCACATTGCATTCGCCTAAATCACCGATTACTCTTAAAGAAAGATTTCCTGGCATACTAATGCCTCCTAAACAACTATGGCAAGATAGTCCAATTGTTGTTTCCTATACAAATGTATGAATTAAACCCAGGACCAGACGTTGTGTCTGTCGCTAACTGGCCAGACGTACCGAAAAGCCCCAATGCTACGGGATCACCAGCCACATAATCATATGTAGCACCTTCACCAAGCGAAATTTTGGGCCCAATTCCAATATCAAGATTCCCAGAAAAAACTGGAGCGGTATAAATGTCCGCCGATGGGTTGTCCCTGGTCAATGCATTTGTACCCTGTGTTTTAATTAGACTTGAAGCATCTACCTTACAAGTAGTATTTGGGCCGTCCATATAAACAGCTGGTGGGGTTCCTTTGTTTTCAACAGTGGCCCCCTTAACCGTCAACACTGCGGAACCTTGAATTTCAATGGTCTCTTTAAACACCCCCGTATTTATTATACGAGCATTGTCATTAAGATTAATTTGACCATCAGTACAATCAAAGATTGTTCTACGCTGACCTTCTATGAGCCCACCATTCACAGTAACAGCACTACTAACAGATTCACTGACCATGAATGTAGTGGCATCTTCTATGTTAATCTTACAATTATCAAATTGTAACCCACATATGGCCCCACTTTCAACATTTATAATGTCATCAATATGTAATAATTCAAACCCATCGAAGAACATATTTAAATTCTCAAATATCACCGCAAATTTCTCTGTGTTGGCCAATTCAAGCCAAGCATCTGTACCAGAAAGTTGTCCAGCATTAATTGAATAATAAGAACCGTGGCCGTCAACTCTTGTGCCCCAAATACCAGCCCAGGGGCCTTCGTCCCAACGGCACCTGCCAGAAATAAAGAATGAGCCAAAGAAGTGGTAGTTTGTGCCACTCTTTAATACAAAATCATCAATCTGGGTGGCGCTTGATGGAGCAGACGCATATGGATCACCTGGCCACTGAAAATCAATGGAACCCTGAACTATAATAGTGTCCCAAAGACGAGCAGCAGCATTGGCGTCTACCAAATTGTTAAATGGGTTAGCTGGAGAGCCGTCACCATTATCGGCAGCAGCTGGGTTCACATAAATCACATCCTCAGCTTCACCATAAATTGCACCGCCACTCTCAAGAGCCCGTTCCAACAAAGCAGCTAGATCAACTTTAGACATAGCCGGGTCGTATTTATTGAGCAATCTTCTTTGCAGAGCAGTCAATGCATCTACCATAATTATCTCCTATCAAGGTCAAGATCTTGGTCCCCATAACTCATCTTAGAGTTTTTCTCTAAACGCTCTCCTCTAGCACTTATTGAGGCATTCGCTAATTCATTCCTGAAGTAACTCCAAAAATTCTTATATTTTCTTTCATCACTATTTAAAAAGCCCATCGCTAAATCTGTGCCCTGAAACTTATCATCTTCAAAAATGAATATATACTTTTTACTCGTATTTTGTTTTTTTATACCAACGTATTTAAGACCATTCATCGCCAAGTAAGGACACAATGAAAGATTGCCTGTCTCATACATGTTTTTAGCGTCCATGACTGCTCCTTTTATTTTTATGCTTAAAAGGGGCGGGGCAGTTTTCGCCCCCGCCCCCTTTTGAGCTATCATTATTCTTAAGCCTTACGCACGACCAATATTATCCATGATCGAGTGGTGAAGCGAAGCAAACACAATCGGGGTACCGTAGAGCAACTGCATCCAACGATACGCAGGACCGATGATCGCCAGATCCATCTTCATCAATGGCGCTAACTGACGCCAAACGATATTATCAGCATCCATCTGCATGAGATATGCATGGCCAAGGCCAGGATGCATTGCACCAATATCACGGAAATAGGTCTGGACAGCTGGGTTTACCTCACGGGCAACAAAGCCGATGAATTCCCAACCAGACCCCTGAACACTGGAACGATAAATCGCGTAATGCGAAGGTGCCGCACCAGCAAGAGGCTGCGCAATTGCGATCTTAGCGCGTTGGCCAGCAGCAACTGCAATCAGTAAATCAGCAAGCACACCACCCGGATCGGAGCAAGCAAGCGACTCACCGACGTTATTCACTGCAGCAACCCTGTAATAAAAGTTACCAGCAGCAAGAGTGGAAGTTGCATCCGCCTCAACACCTGAATCAGTTGCGAGACCACCAACAGCGATTAAAACTGGAGTCGCAGGCGGGTTATAAGACGAAACGCCATACGGATCCGTGTAACCAGATGAAGCTGCGGTTAATGGAGAACGCTTAGGCTCCAAGAAACGTGAACCAGCCATCTTAAAAACACCAGAACCAGCGATGAACTCAGACATCAAGAAACCACCGCGTCCTTCTTGTCCTGGCGGAACAATACGTTCTTTTGGCAACATCGTGCGACTAACGTCAGCGAGAGCCTTGAGCGGCCAGAAAGCCGTTCCAGGAACGCCAAAGTTGGCAGCCTGCACATATGCCCAATCCGTAATATCATCTTCATCAGGAACCGAACCAGCCTGATCCTTAACTGGGGAAAGAGCCGGGCCGTATCCGTCGAAACCAGTGTACTGAACCTTTGGATTCGAGATACCGGAACGGATCTGCTGATCCACACCATTAAACTTCAAAGACGAAGCTGGGAGGGCAGTCGTATTACCAGTGTACGTACCATCGGCAGCATTCTGAAAATAACCATTCGCCATCCACAACTGACGTTCCATCTGTTCTAAAATCCACATCGTACCAGCTTTGATCTGCAAAGCGACTGCCGGAGCATGCGCTGTGCGAACCAGAGTTAACGGATGCGTAACGGAACGCTGAGTTCCGATGTAACGCACCTTCTGGTAGTCACGAAAGAAGTTAGCATCTTGAGGCTGAGGCGAGAACCCAAGTTCTGCGTCAAAGAAACCACCCTCTTGCTGCGAACCATAAGTCGTTTGACGATTGAACTGCTCAACCGTGTTAAACGCCTTATCTTTCGGAATGACGGGCCAAAATTTAAGATGCTGATAAGACCATGTAACTGACTTCAACGTATTGTCCAACGATTCAACCTGTAACGCACCACCACCCGTTAAAGAACCGGGCGCACCCTCGTAGCCATAGCCAGCTGTAAGGGCTTTAGTCAGATTATCGACTAAGTCCGTATCAGCGGCAAAAGCATCAGGGCCGAAAAGTGTATTCACATCCATTTGTTCCTCCTCATATCGTTAATTAATTTTGTTTATACCAAAGTACCTTCGTTAAGAGCCTTACGCACAATGACTTCTGAAACACGACGTTTTTCAGAGTCCTTGATACGGCCACAGAATTCATACTCCGCTACATCCTCTGCTCCTAAGAGCCCCTTCTTTACGCCATCCTCAAAAAGAACATTCGCAACTTTTGCTTTACGCAATGGAGCGGGCATCCCTTCGAGAGACTTCGCAATATTGTCTACAACCTCTGTCTTCGTGGTGTCGACTCCCTTTTCAAGGACCTTTAACCCGTCAACAGACTTCGGCTCAGAAACAGGAGCCTTTGACATCTCTTCAACCTTCTTCGTCAATACTGACAGTCCATCAGCAAGAGTTGAAAAACTCTTGTTCATGGTTTCAAATTTACGATCTTCTTCCGCTTTTCTTAGCATAATTAACTCCTGGTATTCTGGGCTTGCCTCGAAGGATTTCTTGCTGGACCAACCAGCAGCGTCAGAGGGAAGATCCTTCACATGCCCAATGTTATCTTCACCGCCTTCGGCTGGACCCTTTTCAGTTTTTTCTTCTTTCTTATCATCTTCATCTTTTGCTTTCTTAGCACTCTTCTCTTCTTTTTCTTCTTTCTTCTCTTCCTTCTTCTCGTCCTTCACCTCGTCATCGTCTTCTTTAGCTTTTACGACACGTTCATCTTTCGCAGCTAAAAAAGAATCGATATCCTTGAGGAGGTTATCTAAGCCCTGATTCTCTTTGTTTTCCATAAGACCTCTCCTTTTGTTTTTAGATCTGTTTACTTTCAATCACGATGCTCATTATAATACATAAACTTTCTTATTTTTAATTTTTTTTCAAACTATGGTGAAGGTAGGTGTGCCCCCGTTCTTAACCATTGTGAGAGCAGATATATCAACAAGGCCGCAACGCCAGAAACCATGCCACCAAATAGCCCCCATATTCCTGCTTTTATTTTTAAGCCAAAGATTTCTTTCGCGTTGTCATGGACCTTTTTCCCCTGAGAGCCAATCGAATCGGAGTTCTTTTCAATATCTCCGCACATGTCCTCAAGAGCCCTGGTCACATAACCTCGCCACAACGTGAACTCAGACACAAATTTCCCACCCTCTTTCATCTGGTTTTCTGAGTCGCTCATAATTTAGGGTAGCCTTTATCGGATGGGACAATCATAAAAAAAATGCGTGTTTCAGGCGCATCACTCCAAACGACATGCTCTCTCCCACGCTCAATATACAAAAAATTCTTACCATCTCCTGCGTGAACAGTTATGACATCGTCTGTGTCCAAAAAATGAACGCTTAAACTGCCTTTATTTACTACGAATACCTCGACACTCTCCTTGTGGTAATGCTTCGGAAATTTATTATTTGAAGATATTACTGCGTTGCCATACGTCAAACTTTCATCTTCTGCCTGGAAAACAGTATCTATTTTCCATCCTTTTGCGGTCATCAAACCCAAATCATTCAATATGACCACCTCTTTACTGGCGATGAGATCGTTAATCTCTTTTATCCTTCTTATGCACTCCCTGGCACTACATTGCTTTATATCCGGGGAAATGGGCTCACAACTTGTCTCCATACGTCCTCCCAATAAAACCTTTTGCTCTTTGGACAATAGCTTCGCCTATTTTAGGCCACGAATATCGATCATAAATTTTAGGGACCTGCGAAATTGCAGCCTTAGAATAATGATCAAAATCATTATACAGCACTTCAATTGAATTTTTAATCTTTTCTGCCGTTACTGGTAAGTCGATGTGAATGTAAGAAACATCGTCTTGAAGATAATCATTCCCGGTCTTTGTCGAAATTAAAGGAATGCCACGAGCTAGGGCCTCAAGGCCTACTAACCCGAATCCTTCCGCGTGAGAAGGACAGAGAACGGCGTCACATTGATCAAAAAGCGTTGAAAGATCTTCGACTCGCTCCGTCACAAATCCTACATTTTTCATATCACCAAGATGTTTTTGGTAATAAGGTCTTTTTTCTGTTCTTAAAATCAAATCATGTGGCAACTCTTTAAAGGCTTCGATAGTTTCTAAAATTCCCTTTCTATGGACATGTATTCCCATAGATGGATACGAATTAAAAATCATCAAAACATTGCCTGTCTTTTTTCTTTCTGCTGCTCTGACCGGAAAAGCTGGAACCCCATGTGGAACGATGGCGCATAAACTCCCTAATCCGACCTTCTTGAACTTCCCATGGCAGAATGTGCTTGGGACCCAAATCTCGTGAGGATTGATAGTTCTAATGAGGTCTATTTCTTCATCTGTAAGGTCGTCTTCGCAGACAAGCCCAATTATTCTTTTACGGTAAGGCCTCAACCAGATGAGGTCCTGGACAAGCCCATACCCCAGCCCGACATCACACCGATAATACGTTTGGCCCTCAATCGGATTGGAAACACTACAAATCGACACATCAAAAACATTCCTAAGCGACTCTGCCACTCTTTTGCCGACACAACTGATTGAGGACGAATCGTTCCTCACCAAGCATTGTATTTGGAATTTGTCTTTTAACATTTTATTTTTACTCCCTTATTATATCTGCACCCAAAGATTTAAATTTCACATCCAGCTGATCATATCCTCTATCCAAATAATGGAGGTTATTAACCACTGTCTCCCCTTCAGCCATCAAACCCGCTATGATTAAAGACGCCGCAGCTCGAATATCTGTTGAACCGACCTCTGCGCCAGATAAAGATTTGCCCCCACGTACAACAGCAATGGACCCTTTCACTGTAATGTCAGCACCCATTCTTTGAAGCTCCGGCACCTGTTGGAACCTATTCTCAAAAATCGTTTCTTCTATAATACTCACCCCTTTGGCTTTACACATAATAGCCATGAATTGCGCTTGAGCATCTGTGGGAAATCTTGGATAAGGAAGCGTCGTTATATTAGAAGCATCAAATTGGCCAGCAGACTTTATCTTAAAAAAATCCTTGCCTCTCTCCACATGAACCCCACAAGCCTCAAGCCTCAATAGAACAGACTGGATATATGCTGGGTCAAGATTTTTAACAACCACATTGCCACCAACACCAGCTATAGCTATAGCAAGAGTTGCCGCCTCTACCCTATCAGGCATCACCCTATAAGTAGAAGCTTTTAATTTTGATACTCCATCAATCACCAAAATACGGCTTCCCTTGCCCCGTATTTTTGCGCCCATCTTTATCAAATAATTTATTTGATCCACAATTTCAGGCTCTAACGCAGCGTTAGTGAGCGTTGTGGTTCCCTTGGATAGAACAGCGGCACTGATGACATTCTGTGTCCCAGTAACCGTATTTAAGATAAAATCAATAACAGCGCCCCTGGATTCTTTACAGATAGCATGGATATAGTTATTGCTGATGAATATACTCGCACCCATTTTCGACATAGCCTTAAGATGTAAGTCTATGGGCCTATTGCCGATACCACAGCCCCCAGGGTAAGGAAGTTTCACATGACCTCGAACAGACAATAAAGGCCCCAAAGCAATAACAGAAACTCTTGTTTTTTTTGCTATATCAGGAGGAACATCTTCTTCGTTCACTCCTTCATTTATCACAGTAATCTTTTTCTTACTCTTATCCCAAAAGAATTTCAGCCCATAGCATTGTAGGACTTCCAAAAAACCACCAACATCGCTTATATCCGGCACGTTTGTGAACGTATGGGTTCCTTCTGCCAAGAGAGTAGTTGATAACAAAGGCAGAATAGCATTCTTAGAGCCGTTAACACACACGGAACCATTGAGTTCATTACCACCACAAATTAAAATTCGACCATCATTATTCATTTTTAACCCACCCATTATAGAGCGTTAATATTTTAACACTTATATTTACATGTATCGTACATCTTCTTCTTCCCCTTAGCGAGAGCATCAGCATATTCCTTAGACTCTAAAACCTTGTCAATGCTTCCTTCTTTGAAAACGTCACCGACCGCTGATTCTTGCAACGAGTCAAGGCAACAAATAGAGATTGCTCCTTCTTGAGAAATGATCGGAATCTTACCACCCTCAGAACACCCCCTCTTGATCCTATTCCTTACATTCCCATTCTCATCTTCACGAAGCCTCCCCCACCACTTACGATCCCGTGGGGCTAATTCATTAATCAATTTAATATGCTCTGGAGACTCATGAGCGTTAACGTGCCCAAATGATTTTGGGTACCACGGAATATTAAACTTCTTAGCCATTGCCCCAATTTGATCTAAACGATCTTCATTGTAAGAAGTAACAAGAGTCGCCATCTTTAAACGAAGATGAGTATACCCCATCTTTTGTTTAAGATTAGAAAGACGCTCGATATTGCTCCACACCAGATCATAATCCATATTCACAGCATCGACAATCTTGTCGCCAGGAAGACCATCTATGGTCATTTCTATAGATAAATAATTTTTTATCTTTTGAAATGCATCAAATACTTTTTTGTATTTATCAAAATCTATTTTAACACCCATTCTACTGTGGAACTTACAATTCATTTTTTTCTCTGCCACATATATTAGGATTTGATCATACTCTGGATGCAATAACGGAGAACCTATATAGTAGGGGATAATTAGCTTGTACTCTTCTTTTTTGGCTATATCCACCAACACCTTGAATTTATCCAAAGGCATAATATCCATTTTTACTTTTTGTAAAAAATGCGGGTAACAATAAAAACATCTATGGAAACACCTGCTGCACGTGTTAATCACGACTTCATTTCTTCTCATTTTATCCCTTCCTCTTTAGGCGGCAATCCAATTGCGAAAGCACCACAAAAAAGATCACCAGAAAACACATTCTTAAAATGCTCCTTATTAAGCTCTCTTACATTCGGATTTATGTAACAACATTTCAATCCCTGAATTGTAGCTGATAAATATAATTGCTGGACAACACACCCCGCATCCAAATACGGCATAAACTTTATCTCATCTCCAGCCTTATACGCGATAGGATCAGCAAAAATCAAAAGAATATGACTCGCCCTGTGTACCCATCCAACACCGCCAACCAAGAGACCACCAAGAAGAGCTTTTTTATCTCTATCATTAACCACATGCACATTGATCGCCTGACGATTGCAAGAAGATGGGCATGTTTTGGAATCCAGAAGCAAACTTTTTATGGATTCTTCATCTATAAGCTCATCGGAATACACCCTGTTGGAGTGCCTATCTTTTACAATCTGAGATAAAGTCTCCTTCTTCCTTCGTTGATGTTCAGAGTACCTCTCTTGATATTTATCCATAACCCACCTATCCATGTACCAATTTATACATTTCGTTCATCGCATCCACAGGATTCTCCCTCTGTTTACGCAAATCAAAATACAATGACGGATGATTATTTAAAATTACCATATCAGCATCTGGACGATCCTCGGTCAGATCTCTTCGTATGTTACGGCACTTACCACTGCTATTAGCTAAACACTTCAACGAGTCTCCCCAACCACAAAAACCATAACATTTAAGCTCTTCGTAAGAAAGACGCTCAATGTTCGCTTTATAAATACTACGAGCCGCCCTCTTCCGTGCGAGCATAATCGAGAGAAGACTACATTTATAGGGCCACTTCATCCACTTTCCAAAAGAAGGAAACGGATAATGCGTTTGCCTAACAGCTGCAGGGCTAACCAATATCAAATCAAGTTCACCGTCTTTGGCGCATATCCTCATGCCAAGATCAATGTCCTCATGGCCTTTGGAGCCATCAAACATTTCGTTATATCCGTTCAGATCTAAATAATCCTCCAAAAGCATAGACACTTGCCCCCCAACTCTTGGGCATTTAGTCTGTCTTGGGTCTAATTTAATAAGTTTCTTTCCCTCACTCCTCGCAAACCTATTCCCGACATATCTATGATTTTTTAGGTTCTGCAAAATCCTTTCGACAAACTTATCATCAAAATAATAACAATCACCAATATTCAATATATATTTCCCTCTAGCATAAATTAAGTATGTATTTTTAGAAGCAGCAATCGCAGGATAGCCGTGCTTTATCCAAACATTAGGTTTAACGGGAACATGGACAACAGGAAAATCTTCCGGGTATCTTTGGAAGTAGTTGCTCCTGGTATGGTAATAAACATCAGAAATTACAACCTCAAAATCTTTAAATGTTTGATTCCGCAAAGACGCCATTGTGTACTCAAACACATGGGTTTTAGGATACGCTTTTATGGGATAGTCAACCTGGCCAGTCGACCATCCTATAGTGACTAAAGGTTCACTCATACGCACGACCTTAAAATTTCAAGTAGCTCTCCCCCAACAGCAGCGTAACTAAATTTATCTTTCGTCCATGAACGAGCAGCTACAGACATCTGACTCCTCAATTCATCATACATAGATATCCGATAAATAGCAGCAGCCAGCCTATCCACTTGCGCCGTACAATGACTCTCATTAACAGGAATACTCTTTACTGCGAAACCAGTTTTCCCATCTAAGATGTTCTCATAACAAGATGTACCATACCCCTTACATGTTACCAACGGCACCCCAGATAATTGAGTTTCAATTTGGACACGCCCAAATCCTTCATGAATAGAAGGGATGCTGACAACATCACAACAATTCAACAATTCAGACATCTGCGTAGCATCTTTGGTTTTCCCGTCTGGATTGGCATGGTCAAAACAATACACATTACCATCAAGTTCACTCATCAATAATTTTTTTAAATCAACACTCGCTGGATAATACGATGAGTACATCCAGATACATTTCATTTTGTCTTTGAGACTTGGATGCTCTTTGTACATTCTTTTAAGTGCTGCTATGTTTTGGTACATGCCCTTTGACTTGCCACCAAAAATACCGGCAATCTTCATATCTGTAGGAAGCCCATGCTTTTTACGACATTCAGTCATATCTCTTGGCTTAAAAATATTAATATCAAACGCCTCTGGAACATAAACTAATTTTCTATGGTCCACCTTATTATACAGAAAATGACATAAAGATAAAATTGACCGACAAACAATCTTAGAACACTTCCCCAAATTTGCATGAATAGCCTCGTAGTTTGGTTTATCCGCCCACCCACAATCACCACTCAAAATATGTGGGACTACGGGAATACCACAATCTTCCAAGCCGGGATAAAAACCATTGAACTGATGCCACGCCAATCCAGATAAAAATATCACATCAGGTTTGAACTTTTTGATTAAAGCCTTTTTTCTAACAGCAACTACATTTTTCATAATCAAAATTTCATCATCTTTTGTACATTGAGATTTTAACGCCTCACAAGAAGACCACCCAGCTAAAGCCATCCCACTTCTTGGCATCTCCACCACGCCACCAGCTAACCCAAAGCACAATATTCTCATTTTATTAACCCCACGAGGTCATCGAACTGTTTGTTATTTAACGCGACATGATGCGCATGTTTTAACAACATTTTTTTTCTATATATAGCCCTATTTTTTAAAAGATGAGTGAGCTTACTTGTGAAAAGATTCAACCTATCCACGTACACATTCTCCACCTTCTTGACCAATTTATTGATACAATAATTTGAAGTTCCAAGATAAGCCATCCAATTATCTATCTTTGATCCGCCAGCAGGCCAACTAAATGCTATGGCTGGGACACCTTGCTCTGTCGCGTACACCAATGGATGATAACGGCCTATCGTGACAACCGCTTTAGCTCTATTGATAATATATTTATGATGTTGAGGGTTGTCTGTGACAACAACAGGGGTTTCTCCAACATCCAAAAACTTAGTGAACTTCACATCTTCCTTACAAAAAGGGAGTATCACAACATTGTAGTTCTCCGCTAAATATTTTAAAATCAAAGTCGCCATAGATCTCATATGAGCAGCTAAATTTTCCCCGACTTCCCTAACAACCAAAACAACATAATCTTCTGGCATAGAACGGTGGATGCATTCTTCAGGTAAATCTATAGCAATATCTGTACCCAATTTGATGCCCACATTAATCTGCCCCAATACCTTGGTCGAGTCTTTATCCCTCGCATACGACAAATCATATAGCCCAAACATCGCTTTTGACGCTCCTTTGATGTTTTCCTGGGCCCATTCAGGAGGAAATGAGCATCCAATAGTAGCTACTTTAGGGGCTATCGCCAGTCTGACTTTTGCGAAAGACGCAAGATTCCACCCGAAACCAACTCCTAGCCCACCGCCACCAATCACAAGCAAGTCACAAAGTTTTGCTTGTGCTCTGTCCATGGCACTTATGTAATGAAGATCAGGAGGACGCCAAGAGCCACCGCACTTTTCTGTTGCGACAAGAATCTCGGCAGTAGGCAGTCGTTTACGAATATGGAAATAAAAATTACGAAGCATGGCCTCATCCCCAGAATTGCCCGCTCCATAGAATCCACTCAATACAATCTTAGGCCTCACACCTTTCATAATTTTTCCTTAGCCGGAATAAATCCGTTGTAATGTCCATAATGCATTTTTGCCACATTGGCCCACGACGTTTCGCTCGCGTAATCAAGTCCCTTCTTCGCCAAATCCTCCATTAAATTCTTATTTTTAATGAGTTCATCAAGCCTATTAGAAAGGCCAGGGACATCTCCTATACCAAATTTTAAACTTCTTCCGATAAGATCTAATAAAATATTAGACTCAGAAGAAACAGATGGAAGTCCACAGCTCATAACAAAATGACTCATTCCAGAAGTTGAAAAATGCGTCTGTCCATAGTTCTCTATGGCTATATCCGCAGCACTGCCATATAAAGCCATTTCTTCCTCTGAAATAAAACGTGGCATGATGTTGACTATGTTAAACCCGTTCATGGCTTTAACACGTTTAAAAAGATTTAAACAATATTCAAAATTCCCGAAATTCTGGCCATGAGTAATAGGTGCCCCCACAACATAAAGCTGTAGCTTATCTCTATACTCATCCCTCAAACGTAGGACAGCAGAAGCAGATTCAATCGAACGCTTATTTGGAGTTATGAACCCAAGACAAAGAAGGACAATCTTATCCAAGGGGATACTCAATCTTTTTCTTGCTTCTACCTTGTCTATTTTATCCACCACGACGGAGCCATGCGGGATTACCCTCGCATTGTTCACCTCCATATATTCAAGTGCGTTCTCATGGTGAGCGATAATAATGCTGCAATACTTTGCTATCTCATTCACCTCGACATTCAAATCCTTTTCATTGAATATGGTATGAAAGGTTATTACCACCTTCACACGGTCATAGGCTGTGAGATTTTTCAACAGACGAATAAAAGCAGCTTTGTTCTGGAATAAACCAAACTCATGTTGAAAATGAACGAGCTTGACACCGCTTTCAAAAATAGCAGCCTCAAGCTCGGTAAAATCAGATGTACGGGTCCAACACCGAACAACAGGGTGTTTGGACTTGTATCCTACATCAGAAACTACCCCGAAGTGATTGCCGAATATAACGCAATCCCCTTCGGGGTAGTGTTCACTCAAATGTTCACTATACGTGCTTATGCCGCATTCACATGAAAATGTCGACACAAGCCCTATACGCGGCATTTTAAATTCTCCTTTTAAGTTTTACATACTACCAAGACACAAGCGCAGTTCTACGCCAGGTATCCGCAGCTACACACACATAAAGATACCAAACGCCGCCATCTTCCCCATAACAAGCTTCCCCTACATTACCAGCCGTCACAGCCGTGGCGATAGCTTCTTCTTTCATCTTAAACCCACCAACACTAAAATCAGCGGCTCCGTCCTGGGCGGTGCTTCCATCAGCGAAAGCCGTCCAACCAGTAGAGCCGTATCCACCACCGACCTGAAGATACCCAGAGATAAAAGCATTACGGGCAACATACAGATCCTGACCGATTAAAGCATTTCCATATCCAGCAGGGTCACCCACATTCGGAGGCGGGATAACAAGCAAATACATAATTCCCAACGACTCAGGAACCAACGCCTGATCCACAAGCTCCGAAAGAGCTACCTTCTTTGTCCAAGGCTCATATTTATCCAGAAGCCTTATTTGATATGGAGTTAAAACACTGTATTCATAAGACATGATTCCTCCTAAATTTTACATCCATGGTTTCCTTCTCATATAAGAAGGATCTGGCTTAAACCCTTCCAATAAATAATCTAAAAAACTTTTTTCAACTTTTGGAGGAACATACGCATCTTCTACGTAATTATTACTCTCCTCCAAAGCTTCCGCACATCGGCACACTTCATTCACGTGATCATAATACGGCCTACATGCGAGTATATCATTCATCGCTTCCCCTTATACAGCCATCCAAACTGGAGCGCCAACCGCAGGATCAATACACATATACCTGACAGCCGGAGGCCCCGCTGTGGTGTCATAAACCATCTGACCTGCTAATCCTTCCAAAGCCAAAACAGTCGGGCTCCCTGATACATACCCGTACCCAACACCACGACCGATTAGGATGGTCCCCGCGAAAGTACCGCCAGCCGTAAATGACTGTTTCGAGCAAGGGATAATCTCTGCTGCAAGTGTGGTGTCGATATAGATACTCGAAAGACCGTTGGTCTCAAACCAAGACCCTTGACGCATGACAACAGTACCAGCGGTAAAAGTCGCAGCATAAGTGGTGCTTCCATCAGCGAAAGCCGTCCAACCAGTAGAGCCGTATCCACCACCGACCTGAAGATACCCAGAGATAAAAGCATTACGGGCAACATACAGATC
>Ga0075116_10000280_pt1 | contig 23852 bp, 21 predicted proteins | sample AntAceMetag02UKC_FD_69786 | JGI IMG/M metagenome (GOLD analysis project Ga0075116, IMG submission 69786) | Saline lake microbial communities from Ace Lake, Antarctica- Antarctic Ace Lake Metagenome 02UKC | ecosystem: Environmental > Aquatic > Non-marine Saline and Alkaline > Saline | place...
CATAATGATATTTTTTGTCAAGTTTTTGAATTTATTTAATGTTATCACAATTTAATTATAATAAAACTTTATATAATCAAGACCCCGCATGCGACCCCTTGGGGGAGGGTAGTGGATGATTATGATAGCACCCTTTTTACTCACAAGTAAAATTTCAAATAAATGCTTAGAAGTTCTAAGCAACCATGTCGATAATCGACTTTTCTGGTTCCTAATATCTAGAGTATTAGTTTTAGAATATGCTACATTTGTGCTCAAGTTACAACGTAGCAAAATACTTCTTGACAACTTGAATTAAGTATGTTATACTGTATTTAATTATAGAAGAACTATAGAGGAAAATTTAATGGGACAGACTGTTGAAGAAAGAAATAAGATAGAGAAAAGAAAAATAAGAAAGCGCACAAATCAGTTAGCTGAAGATAGACTTTATGGTGACAGGTATGCTCGTATGGATAAAGAGAATACTAGAAGAAAGCGTGTTAAAAAAGCCACTGACTTCGCTAATAAAATGCGTAATAGTTTAAAAATAGTACCTGATAATTCAGCTAAAGCAGCTAAATTAAAACAAAAAGATATACCTCAAAGGTATGAAGACCAATTCAAAAAGAGAAAGTAACCTATGAAGAATATACCAAGGTGGGATATTAAGATCTGGAGAGGTGCAGACTTCTCTGAAAAGTTTACATTTCTACAAAGTAAGGGTGGTGCTTCTGAAGACTTCACAGGAAAGACTCTTGCTGCTTTCTTAAGAAAACAACCTGATTTTAATTCAACATTACTAGCTACTTTTATTATAACTGGTCCAACCTTAGGAATAGCATACCTCACACTGACTAAAGCAATAACAGCAGCAATCACTGGTTCAATTGGTTACTATGATATAGTAGAAACTGTAACAGCTACAGATGTTTCAACACCTAGAATTTATGGCAAAGTATCTATTGAAGATGTTAAAACTTATACGGCAACTTAATCATGGCAGTTATTATTGTAGAAAAAGATGAATCTGTAATAGAAGTAGTTAATGAAATAGCTGAAACTATTGTACTTGGTGACTCTGGTGAAGAAGTTATTGTTGTATCTGAACAAGGGGCTACAGGAGCTACAGGAGCAACTGGACCTGTCGGCACTACAGTACATGATGATACTAGTCCTACTGGAGATGGACCTGAATACAATCATCTTAATGACACACAAAAAGCTTTATTGCATACAGAATCTCATTCAATAACTTCTCACTCTGATATTGCTGATGCAACTGGAGCACAAATTGAAGAATTAACTGGTGGAGGAGATACCACACTTCATGACCATGAAGGTATTTCAGAAAATACAAACGCTAGACATACAGAATCTCATTCAATAGTCTCTCATAATGATACCACTGCCACTGGTACAGAACTTGAAAGTTTAACTAATGGTAGTGATGCAGATGCTTTGCATAATCATCCACTCTATTCTGGTAAACCTGAAAACACAATTACGGTAGGTAAATCTAACTGCCAATATACTACTATACAAGCTGGTATTAATGCAGCTGTTGCTGCTGGAGCAGATACTGATCATAGATTTCAGGTGTTTGTTTATCCGGGATTTTATACTGAAAATGTTGTTTGTCCTGGTTATGTTGGTGTTTTAGGTTTTGGTGGTCTTATGACTGCTTCTACAGTTATTAATCCTGGAAGTGGTGTAGGCTATACCCAATCTGGACTTGGTGGTATATGGGGCATACAGATTGACATGGATGTTACAGCTAGTGGAACAGGTAATCATAGATGTGTTGATACTAGTGGAATGACAGGAATACAAAATTGTAGATTATTAATGACCTGTGCTACTAATAATGTAGTTAATTCTCTTATAAGACAAACCGGTGGTGTACTTGTTTTAAATGGTGGAATGCTTACTTATACACATACAGGAACTTCTGCTACTGTAAATACTCATAATATAATAGATTTACAAGGTGGTAGTGGTTTTGATTTTTATAGTGTGGAATGTGGAGCTGTAATAGGTGATCAAGCTGATAGTATAGCCTATATTAATGAAACTTATGCAGTTCTAACTAAAACCAGATGCCAATCAAATCACATAAATATATCTTGTACTAACGTAGCGTATTCTGGTCATTGCTGTGTGTTTAGTGAAACTGCAATATCTACTGGGGCTGATTTAGATAAAGATATAATTAATAATCTAATAGACTTAACTTCAGCAGGTGGTATTGGTATAGGTGAAATATATCATATAGAGACTGGTTCAAATAATGGTATTATAAATTCTGCTTTGAACACACTTACTGTAACTGGTTTTGCATCTAATTATATAGCTGAGATAAAATCAGGTGATACTCTTAATAGTCATTTTGATACTCTTAAATGCGCAGATGAATATCATGGTACTGGCACATATACATTTGTTAATTCACCTAGTAATGGAAATATACAGTGTAGTGGTTCATATCTTAATATGTATGATGCTGTTAAAACTATCGGACCACGGGGATGTGACTATACAATTATACAAACTGCACTTACAGATAATCCAACTGAAAATATTTTATTCACTGTACAACCAGATACTTATGTAAATGATACAATTAATTTTACAGCTAATAATCAAACTATTCAAGGGGTTAGTGATAGCAACAAAGATGCTGAAATAACAAATACCACTACTATATGTAACTATGGAGCATTTACTAATTGTAAGGTATCTAGGATTTATGTTAAACAGACACAAGCTAGTAGTGACCCTGTAGTAACTGGAACAGGTTCCTGTTCTTTTGTGGATGTTATAAATGAGCTTATATGCGGTGCTGGTACCGGTACTGGAACCCCTTTAATACCAAGAAATTATACAGGTTCTGGTATTATTAAAATATTAAGAGGTGAAGTTATACAATCTAATGCTTCATCAGTAGATGGTGATTATGCTAATTTTGCTTCTCCAATAGTTCCATCAGCAGGTGGTAGTGTTAACGTTGATGGAAGTAAAATTACATTAAATCAAACTGGTAAACATTATATTTGTTTTGGTATTGGGACTTTATCATCTGGTTCTTTTGAAGTTAATAGAACTGAAATTATTGTTAATACAACTACGTGTACTTTTTCTGTAGGCTTAATGGGGAATAATGCAACTGGAGTGAACTTTGCGGCTTTTAATAAAATTTCAGTACTTGGCACTTGTCTTTATGCTATTGGTGTTTCTGGAATGACCACATCAACACTAACAATTAATAGTAGTTATAGTTCTTATATTATTGAGAGTGGTACTTCATCAAATATTGGTGTATCCGCGGGAAGCTTAGTAATAATTAATACAAGTTTTGATGTATATCTTACAACAACATTTTCTGACGGTGTTGGTACAATAAATTCCATTAGTTCTGACAGTCCTGGAAATCTCTCCTTGTCTAATGTTTTAACTACTAAAGAATTTTGGTTGTCAGATACTGTATATGATGATTGGAGTAGTGCATTATCATCTAATCAACCTACGAATCCATCTGCTAAGATTAATCCAAATGATGCAGAGGCATCAGTTACCTTTGATAATGATACAAACTTAACTGATTATTTATATTTTTCTCCCCAAATGCCACATAAGTGGAAACTTGGTACAGTAATATATCCTCATTTACATTGGTGGCAGACAACTACAAATCAACCTAATTGGTTATTACAATATAGGTGGCAAAAAAATGATGGATTAAAAACAACTACGTGGACTTATCTTCCTTTAGATGCTGAAATATTTACTTGGAGTACTGGAACATTAAATCAGATAAGTTATAATGCAACAGGAATAACTCCACCGTCTGGATATTCTATATCAGATATAATACAATTTAGATTGTTAAGGGATGTTGCTGATACATCTGGTGAATGGGGTAGTACTGCAGAAACAAGTCCAGTATCTGCAGATGCTGTAAGTTTTGATTATCATTATGAGATAGATTCTCTTGGTTCAAGAGATGAATATACTAAATAGGAGACATTATGGCTGATGTATTTTTAGAAACTAAAATTCCAGATGCATATATACAGAGAGTAATTAATATGCTTGAAATATTTTCTGATAAGGATATTATAGTTAAAGTAGGAAGTCATAGACTTCGTATGATAAGTAAATTTAGGTTTACAGGTAGGCAAGATGGAGAAGGTGCAGCTGCGCACGCTGAAAGATTTATAAGAGAATTTCTTTTAAATGGACTTAGAATTGTTGAAAAAGATAAGACTAATAAAGCCATTACAATTGCAGAGTCTGAAATTAATAGAACTGTTGAAACCATACCAGATGGGAGTTTAGATTAATGTTAATTAAACTTGGGGTATCTATAGCTAATTTAAGAAGACCAATGAGAAAAGCACTTAGTAGTGTTGAGGCTGCATATGCAAGTATTGCAAATGAAGAAGCTGTTATAACATCTACCTTTGAGGGTACACATAGTGTAAGTAGTTTACATTATGTTAATCTTGCAGTGGACTTTAGATTACCTAAAACAAAACAGGTATTAAAAGATATTATAGAATATCTTAAAACTACACTTGGTAAGAGTTATGACATACTTGAGAGTACTAACTGTTTGCATATAGAGTGGGACCCTAAATAATGGCTGTTGGAGGAATACCATTACCATATCCAGATAGAGACCCTTGTACTAAAGTTAGAAATAATTTAATAATTGCTAGAAGTACTGGTCTTGGTGTTGGTATAGCTAACGTGAAAAATAAACAGTTAAAAAGTAGAAGACGTATAAATAAGAATTATAAACCTACAACTAAAGTACTAGCACTAAATAGTGCATATGGTGATATTGCTGTTACGCATAATAATAGTATTCCTTATTGGAATCTAATGACAGCGAGTAATTTCAATGTTGAAGCAGTAACTAATCGACCTTTAAACGATGTTGTAGTAGCATATGATATGGGATCTAAAAAATGGATAAGTTCATCAACTAAAACTAGATTTAAAATACTTGTTATTATTACTATGCTTCAGGATGGTGGAAGAGATTCATATCGTGTTAGCTGCGGCCCAGGAGACCCACAATACAATGATCAAGTTATATGGGGACAAGAACACTGGGAGAAACATTGGGCTGTTAAAGATAGATATAAATGGGCTGCAGACATAAGAGGATGGACTATAATACATAGAATATATCATATTGAGCATACTATTGGTAATTTTAATGATGAAGAAATTAGCACTGATATATGGAATAGTCTTTACCCAGTAGATTATGAAGACGAAGTAGATGAAGATGAAGTAGAAAAATATTTTGGTAAGATTACACAAGTAAGTCTTGCTGATTTATCTAACATTGAAGCGTATGCTGATAAAATACTTGAGGATATAAAAGATGATTTTGTAGAATTGACCGGATTTTCTAGAGGTTTATGGAGGGATTATATATATCATTTTCATTTTAACTTTGGTAAGACATCGTTTATTGGTTTAAATGATATTAGTTCTAAAATACTACAAGTATATATTGCATTTGATAATAAGTATGTTATAAATACTACTGATTATGACCATCAGAGAGGAAGTACGTTGATTTTAGGAGTGGGTCATGGACATTCTTATACTATCACTCCAGGTGATGATGATGTTGGCTGGATGGGTTCATACTCACAAGCAGTACTTCTAATTACAAGTACTTGGCAATTTTATAGGTGGACTATTCTTTTTACTCCTTTCCAGGGTCATAATTATTATAAAAATGCTTATGATGAAGAGATTTATTATTATTTTAAAGACGGTGATCAGATATATGATGAATCATTATGGGTATTTAACGAGTCAGATTATGCTCATCCATATCAACCTTATTGGGATACAAGACCTAAAAGAGGAGATTATCTATAATGCAAGAAATAAAAAGTTCATTTACACCAGAGCCTGATATGAAAGAAGTACTTGAGTGCATCGAGAAAGGTGACACACGAAAACAGATACGTGCGAGGACTGGTATGTCAGCTAAGTCTGTTAATCAGACTATAAAGGAAATGGAAGAACAAAAAGGAACTCTTACTCATTACAGAGAAGTACAGTCATTACAGCTCACTGAGATACAGCAAAAATTACTATGTGCTATGAATGATGAGGATAAGATAGATAGTTGTTCAATACCTGATCTTGCTCAGGCTTTTGGTGTACTTAAGAAAAATGAACATATGCTCGATGGTAAGCCAACTGAGATTAAAGGTCTCATAGCTTATCTTGTTCACATAGAAGATGAAGAGATAAAGGCTAAAAGTTTACCAGCTGATGCGTCGATAATCGACATTTCTCCCGAACCCGAAGTAGAAGAGGAAGCTACTCCGAATTTATGAGTGTTAATTTAAACAAAGATATAATAGAAAAACTTAAGAAGTGGAAGAATTCTCCTCTTAGGTTTGTTACTGACTGTATTGATGTTACACCTAGTACGCAACAGATAGAAGGCTTGAAAAAAGTTGCTCGTACGAAACGGCTTACAATTCGTTCAGGTCATGGTACAGGCAAGGATGCTTTCGCTGCGTGGATGATACTTTGGTTTATGGCTACCAGACCATATGCTAAAGTTGCTTGTACTGCTCCTACAGCACGTCAGTTGAATGATGTTCTATGGAGTGAAATTGCTAAATGGTTTAGAAAGAGTACATTACAAGATGAATTCATACACCAGAAAGATAAATTCTTTCACAAAGATGCACCTAAAGAATGGTGGGCCAGAGCGATTAGCCCACAGGTTCGAGGGTCTAAAGAAGATCAAGCTGAGACTCTTGCTGGTCTCCATGGTGACCATCTATTTATTGTTGTGGATGAAGCTAGTGGTGTACCTGACCCAGTGTTTACACCTCTTGAAGGTGCAATGACACAAGAAGATAACAGAACTATGCTCATTGGTAATATGACTAAAAATGTAGGATACTTTTATGAAACACACTTTGAACCAAAACTTGCAAGTAGATGGACTAAACTTCATTGGGACTCAAGAGATAGCTCAAATGTTACCAAGGACATGGTGGACTACTTTAGAATCAAATATGGAGAAGACTCAAACGTATTCAGAATCAGAGTTGCTGGAGAACCTCCACTTTCTAACGACAATTCAGTTATACCACTCCACTGGGCGAGACAATGTCTTGGAAGGGATATAATAGTTGCAGAAGATGAACCTCTTTATCTTGGTGTTGATGTTGCAAGATTTGGTGATGATGATTCTATTATTCTTCCAAGAGTAGGTAATATAATAAAACCTTGGGAAAAGATTAAGGGAATGGATACTATAGACTTAGCAGCAAGAGTAGCTCATACATATAGAGATACTGATGCTGATGGAGCTGCTATTGATGAGATTGGTATAGGTGCTGGTGTATATGATTGGCTGAATAAACGTAAAGCAGTTAATGTTTTTGGTATTAATGTGGCAGTTAAAGCAGATGACCCTGAGATGTTTCATAGATTAAGGGATGAACTTTGGTGGAAGATGAGAGAGAATTGTGAACATGGTAGATATAGTTTTCCTGACACAGAGGAAGGTGAAGAGTTGTGTAATGAATTAGCTTCACCATTATATAAGTATGGAGATAATGGAGCATTGAAGGTAGAATCTAAGAGAGATATGAAGATTGGTAGAAATATAGCTTCACCAAATATTGCAGATGCTCTTGGTTTAACTGAGTATTTTGCAAGTTACGCACATTCTATATTTAATAAAACTAATGTAGCAACAAAACAACGAAATGATAGAGCAAGGGGTAATAACAAATCCTTTAATAAAAGTTCTTGGCAGACAGTATAGGAGATATAAATGGGGACAGGGCAATTTATTACAGATAATTCCACAGCTTGGATAACGGCTCTTGATGGTGATCAAAAGAAGATAGATCTTCTTAATAAGCTTATGGAGTGGATGCAAGATTCTGAGTGTAGTACACCAGAGACAACATGGAATACTAATGCAATAGAAGATTATGCATTTTATGCTGGTGAACAAGATAGTAAAGCTACAATAGATTCTTTAATTGCTCAGAATAGGCCGACAACAACTTTTAATGAAATTAAACCAAAAATAGATATGCTTGTTGGTATGGCTGATCAAGTACGAAGAGAGCCAACTGTATTACCTGTTGGTTTTGAGGACGAACCATTAGCTGAAATAATGAATGGGACATTTAAACACTTTAGATATATGCAGAGTGCTGGTGATAAAGAAATGAATTGTTTTGAGCACTCTACAAAAAGTGGTAGAAGTTTTCTCCACTATTATGTAGACGCATCAAATCCTTATGAACCTGTAATTAAATGTGTACGTGTTCCAGGTAGGGATGTATTCTTAGACCCAAACAGTATTGAATATGATCTAGGTGATACAAAATATTTAGGAATTAGGAAGTGGTTTACTGAAGATGAACTTAAACAATATATGCCTGATTATGATGGTTCAGTTGTTAGATCTACTCAAATAGAAACAACTGCTGTAAATAGACCAACTTTTTTTGATCAAGGTTCTAGATTATATATGCTTGTTGAAATGTGGTACACTATGGTAGAGAAAGCAGTATGGTTTATTAATCCTATTACTGGTAAACCTGATAACCTTTCACCAGAAGATTTTAAAGTATTAGCAAAAAAACTTAAAGAAGGTATTCAAATAGAAGGTGGTAAAACAATACAAGTTGATGAACTTGTAAATCAGGAATCATTTATAAAAAGAAAGTATTTTTGTTTATTTTCTGGTCCTTATATACTTGCAATGGGTCGTAGTCCTTATAAACATGATCTATATCCACTTGTTTTATTTGGTGCTTATAAAAATGAAGATAAGAATTCTTGGTTTAGTGCTACAAGATCAATGGTAGACCCACAAATAATGTTGAATACTATGCGTAGGCAATTAGGACATTTACTTCAGACTTCACCTAAAGGATTATTACTTGCAGAAGTTGGAGCAATTCAGAATGAACAAGAATATAAAGATAATTCATCTAAACCAAACTTTATTTTACAACTTGCTCGTGGTGCCCTTAATAAGATTAAGTTCTCTGCACAACCACAGATAAATCCTATATATGGTTCGTTAGATGCTGTATATCAACAGTCAATGAAAGATGTAAGTGGCATACAAGATCAGCTTATGGGTGTACAAACAGCTAGTAGAGAGCCAGGAGTCACGCATCGTATGAGACTTGAATCAAGTGTAGCTGTATTATATATATTATTTTCTAATTTCAGGAAAAGTAGAATACAAGCTGGTAAAATACATATGGCTATGATACAACAATATATAACCCAACCTTATGTTATTAGATTAGAGGGTCAGGAAGGTATGCAACTTATGCAAATTAACTCTGAAGCGAATCCTGATAGTGAAGGATTTAATGATATAAGTGCTGGTAAGTTTGATTTAATTGTTGATGAAGAAGCTGAGAATGTAACAATGAGAAGAGGTATTGCTCAGATGCTTATGGATATGGCTTCACAAAATCCTGATTCAATACCACCTGAAGTTATAATGGAGTACATGGACTTACCATTCTCTGTTAAAGAACAGGTAAAAGAATATAACGCAGCTAGAATTGAAAGGGAAACAGCCCTTGAATTAGCAAAGATAAATAAATCAACTAACACAAAAAAGGAGAAGTAGCATGACAAATGAAACACCTATTCTTAACCAGGAAGACACCGACTCTGAAGACATTCAGAAATTAAGCGGTACTGGAGAAGATGAAAATCTTGACGCTGGTCTTGATGCCAAAGAAACTGACGGAACTGCAGATGAAATTAAATCTAAAGATACTGGAGACGAGACAAAGGAGAATCCAGTTGACCCAGCGGTACAATCTATTCTTGATCAAAAAGATAAAGAGATTGTTTCACTGAGAGGAATGGTCAGACAATTAGATAGAGACTTTAGGGGTTATAAAGAGGATAATGTAAATAAACCTCAGCCCGAAGAATCTGATGAATTTACAGATCTGGATGAAGAGGATAAAAAACCAGAAATTGATGTAGATACTATTTATGAGAAAAATCGTGAAATACAACTTGAGACATATCTGGAAACAATGAGGATGAGTTCAAAGTATGAAGATGTAGATGATGTTATTGCATTGAATCACTTTGATGATACAGTAGAAATGCTGGCTAATGCCTGGATGGAAAAGAATCCTGATAATGATGCTACAAGAAGTGATGTTATTGCAGGAGTAGAAAAACAAATCTGGAGCCAGAAGAATCCGTATCGCTATATGTATGATGTTATTAAAGAAACACATCCTACTTACAGCAAAGGTATTAAAACTGTAAATCCTCTAAAGAAAGAAGATATTGTACCAAGTGTAAATAACATGGATGGAGCTAAGAAAACGTCAATGGCTGGATGGACGTCGGCAAGAATAGATGCACTTCCTGAGAGTGAATTAGGTACAGTTCCAAGGGATGTGTACAGTACTTATATGAAGGGTGAACTTAAATAAGGAGATTTATAAATGGCTGAAACAAGAATTTTATCAAACAATGAGCTGACAAGAAAGAGATGGGCTAAAGAACTTTATTCCATTTTAATGCCAGCTACAGAAATAAATGATCTCGTTGGTACAGGTCCTAATGCTATTATCGAACAAAGGAATGATTTGACTAAAGGTGCTGGAGACCAGATTACTTTTGGTATCACTCTTCCTTTGTCTGGTCAGGGTGTTGTAGGTAATGACAAGATTGAAGGTAACGAAGAGAAACTTTCTTTTCGTAACTTTAAAACAACTATTGAAGAACTTAACCATGCTGTTGAGACAGGTGGAAAAATGGAGGAACAAAGAATTCCTTATGATCTAATGCAGATTGCAAAATCCGGGCTGCAGTATTGGTGGGCTGATATTCTTTCAGATGCAGCATTTGCACATCTGTGTGGTGATACAACTTTCCTTGTAGCTGGTAAGACATTTGCACAGGACCCAACTGACCCTGATGATGAGCATGTTATGTATGCTGGTGCAGCTACGTCAGATGCAACTGTTACAAGTTCTGATATTATGACATTATCACTTCTTGATGCTATGAAGCAGAAAGCTGAACTTCCTACAGCAGATAGTTGCTACAAACTGCGTCCTATTATGATAGGTGGGAAGAAAAAATTCAGAGTTATTCTTCATAATTACTGCTTTGATCAGTTACGTAGAGATACTAATGTTGGTCAGTGGGGAGATATGCTTCGTGCAGCTCAGAAACTCAATATGCCTCAGGTAGAAATTGAGTATAATGGTATGCTGATTTCTAAGAGTGAAAGAATAAGGCATATGGTTGCTGATTCAACTGATTCATCTGCAGGAACTTTTCGTAATATCATGCTCGGTGCTCAGGCTGCTGTAATGGCATGGGGTGGAGCTGGTGATAGTAAGGGAACAACTATGGCTTTCCATCCGTATACTGCTGATGCAGATCGCTTCATGAATGTTAGAGGTGGTGGTATCTGGGGTATCGAAAAAACTAAGTTCAACAGTAGAGACTATGGTATTATTGTAGGTTCTACATGGGGACAGAAACTGGACGACTAAGGAGGAAATAGCATGGCAGATCTTTATACAAACAAGTTCTCTGATAATTTTAGAACTTTCAAAAGTAAGGTAATGACTTATGCAACACTTACTGATGCAGGAACTTTGTATAACATTGTCAGAATACCAAGGTTCGCACTTGTAACTAATGTTCATCTTGTGGTTAATACAGCGTTTAATGGTACTACTCCCACAATGACAATAGGTTGGGCGACAGCAAGTGAGTCACTAGTTGATGCATTTCTTACAAATGTTGAAGCAGAGATTGATGAGGCTGGGTACAAAGTACCATTAGCCGGAACCAATGTTAATGCAGGTGGTAAGTACTTTGCTGATAGTTCTGGTAGGATTACGGTAACTATTGACCCAGATACATCAACAGCAGGTGAAATGATTGTATTTGGTACATACTCAGTAATTGTTTAATTTAACTTAATTTTAAAATGAAGGAGATTTATAAATGGCTATTCTCGACTTAAGAAGAACAGACCAAAGAACAAATATCAGAATTAATCCTCTTTGGGTAACCTCAGCAGCCTTTGGATTTGAAGCTGGCGAGGGTGATGAAGCAGTACTCTTTTCTTTTCCAGTTGCTGGTGAAGATTACTTCATACATAATGTAATGATTGAAATATCTACATTATTTGCTGGTGGTACACCATCTATGACTATCGGTGAAGGTACTTTAGCAACTGATGTTATTACAACTGGCGGTTCTGTAGATAGTGGTGATGCTGATGAGTATTTTGCATCTACTGATGTTACTGAAGCTACAGCTGCGTATTACATGCCTACTTCAACACTTACTGAGGGGACACCAAATACTCAGACTGGTACAGACTTTGCAATGGCTAGAACTATTTATGGTGGTAAGGTTATTCAGGGTGCTGCTACTGCATGTCCTTGTATTTACGCTGTTGTTGCAGATACTACATTGACTGCAGGTGTTGCTCGCTTGCATGTACTGATGTCTAAACTCCAGTCTTAGGAAGGTAAACTTATGGATTTAGCAACTCTAAAAGAAGAAGTTATGATTAAACTTCAGGACCCAGACCCTGAACTTATTGACAGGCTGGTTGGCTTTATCAATGAAGCTGTTAATAATGCTGTTGAAGAAGTTGAACCTCCATCATTTAAAGTTTATGGTGCTATAACTACTGCAAGTAATCAGTTAGCTTTTACTGGTGGAGATGTTGCTGCTATTTCTATAGGTGATACTATTACTGGTGGAACATCGGAAGCCACTGGATTAGTTACTAGTGTAACTGTTACAGGTGCTTGGGATGGTAATGCTGTTGGAAATCTTGGAGTCACCACACAAGTTGGAACGTTCGAAAGTGAGACAATCACCAATGGAACTGGTACAGCCTCTATTGCTGGTGACTCCACAGCAGCATTAAATTATACAAGTATGCCAAGTAATTTCTCTGGTAAATTATTGTACATAGGTAATGATGATAGAGAAATTAACTTAGTAGAATTTGAAGAGCTTGTTGATAAGTACCCTGATATGGATACTGTTGGCAATGTCACAGATGTAGCGGTGGAAGGAAGTGTTGTGTATTATCAAGGTATACCTTCTACTGTTGAAACATTGGCTATTCTTTATAGAAGAAATCCTGTAGAGATGTCAGACTCTGATGATGAACCTGACGGTATACCAGAAATGTTACACAGAAATATAATTGTATCTGGCGCTGCTATGAAAATATGGAGTATTATCGAAGATGGAATTGAAGGTCAGAAGATAAATACTGCTGTCGAACAACAGTTCTATGATGAAGGTATGGCTCGTTTTCATGGCTTCATATCTAAACGTAGGTCAAACAGATGTAAAAGTTCGTGGAGGAATTAATGCCTAAACTTGATATAAATGGTTTTACAGGTATGGATAATGTATCTGGGGGACTTATTAATGAAGGTGTTTTAGTTCCACACTTTGTTATGAATGCTCTTCCTTATAGTAATTTAAGATTACAAAGAAGGGAAGGTTCTTCTAATGAAATAGTTTTAGCAAATGCACATAGTATGTGGAATGGTTCAGTTACACTTTGTGTTGCTGACGATGTTCTTTATCAATTAAATCTTACTGACAGTACCAAGACTTCTCTTGGGTCAGTTGAAGGTGGTAAATCCAAGATGTATTATGTAGAGATAGGAGACGTTATCTATCTATCAAATAAGTCATGGTGTAGTGCTCTTGAGAATTCCACCTTACGGACATGGGGTCAGAGTGTAATTGATGAAGAAGCTAAAACTTGGGTTAAGCATAATAATGGTAGTGAGTTCTTTGAAAAGGATGGACAAGAACCTGGATTTCTCCTAAGACAAAGTGAATTCTATCATGAAGCTAAACCCATGAAGTATATAGTAGAAGCCTTTGGGAGAATATGGGGAGCTATAGGAAACATACTTGTTTATAGTGACCCATCATCTCCTGAATGGTTTCAGAATGATGTTAATAGTTTTGAATTCAATACTGAAATAAAGATGATAGCACGAGGTGCTTCAGAATTATATATAGGTTTTGATAACAGGACTATAATTCTAACAGGTGGTTCAGCATATGATTCGGCAATCACACCAGATAAGATGGATAAAAGGTGGTTTGATTATGGAGTTGTTGAGAACACACTACAATACAGTGATTTTGGTGATGACTTAGGAACTAACACACCAACTTGGTTATCTCCATCAGGTGTTATGGTTGGAGTGGGCGCGTCGATTAACGACATTTCTGGTGGGAAATTAAGGTATGATGTTGATTCACCAGTAGGCTCAGGTTACTATATGTATAAGGGAGAACCTCTTTACATAGCTACAATGTTACATAAAGAAACTAGGGTTGTGGCTGATGAAGCAACTCATAATTGGATAACTAAACATATTTAAGGAGATTTAAATGGCTGATACAATACAAATTCCTGATGTTGGACTGCTGGCATTTGCAGATCTTTGTGTTAAAGATACCCCAGGTAATCTTTACATAAACTTATATACAACAGATATAACAGCGAATGTAACAGATGTAGTAGGTACTTTTACTGTAATGGATACTGATGATAATACAACTTATGCACAAAAAACATTATCTGCAGCATCATGGGTCACAGCTATTCTTTCTACTGTACAAGGTGTAACTACTTATGCAGCACAGACATGGGATAATTTTACTAGTATGGGTACATCTACAAACGTATGGGGATATATAGTAACTAATGGAACTGGTGGCACTGGTGATTTAATGTGGGCTTGTTATTTTGAAGCAGCTAGACCAATTCAGTATTCTACTGAATCAATTACTATAACCCCAACATTTAAGTTCGGTAGAACATAGGAAGGAATTATTATGGCTGGAGTAAGTAATTATTATTTAGATGAAATATTAAATTCTATTTTAAGGGGTGCAACTTTACCTAGACCAGCTGTATCTTTTTGGGTTGCCCTTTGTGATACAGTTCCAACAGCTGCTAGTACTGGTACTACTATATCTGAAGTTATATATGGTGATTATACAAGAATAGCATTAAATATGACTACTGGATTTGTAGAAGCTACAGATGGAACTGCAGATAATGCTGTTGCAGTAACTTTTCCATTAGCAGTTTCTCCTGCAGATGATGCAACCCATTGGGCTATATGTGATGCAGCTACACTTGGTAATTTATACTTTTGGGGAGCAATAACTAGTTCACCAGTAACAATCGCAATAGGCGATGTACCTATAATACAGATAGGTGCTTTAGATATAACACTGGCATAGGAGTTTAATAATGGCTGTATATACTGAAAATTTTACTGGGACTGATGGAACCATTCCTTCTGGTTGGGCAAAAAGAATAACTGATAATGCTATAGGTGAAGCTACTATAGAAATTCAATCAAATATTCTTGAGATAGAATGGCCTTCTGGTACAGGTAAAGATGGGTATGCTGGATTATATTCAACTCTATATACATTATCTGGTAATTTTGACGTTCGAGTAGAATACAGTAACTTTGTTCGAACAAATGGATATATTAGACAATATCTAGCATTGAACTATAGTGGTGGTGTAATATATACTGGTAGATATGAATCAGCTGCTGAGAGTGAATACTATGGTGTGTCTACTGGACAAACAACATTAAAGGCTGTTACAACTGATACTAGTGGTAAATTTAGAGTTGTAAGAGTAGGTACAACAGCTACTTTTTATTACTGGGATGGTGCAAGTTCTTGGACTTCTATGGGAAGTCTTACATGTAGTACTGATGCAGTTGAAATAGAACTTATTGCATATCATAGTAGTGCAGTAAATACAGCTCTTATACAAAGATTTGATGTCTTTAGTATAGAGACAGGTGCAGATCATGATGTAGCAGGAACAAGTTCTATAGATTTTACAATGGGAGATGCTGCAATATTATTAGGAAATGCTAATGAAATTGCCGGTACAAGCTCTTTAGCTTTTACTATGGGGTCAGTTGTTTTAGGTATTGCAGTTGAGTTATTGTGTAGTACTTCTTTAGAATTTACTAATACGGCAGAATTAATTCTTTCAAATAATTATACTTTAATAGGAGATGTTGAAGGTTATTGTGAGATAGATGTTAATTTAGTTTATACTAATAGTTTACTCAGTACAGTATTATCTGCTGGTGATGTAAGTGATAGTTTTGCTGGGGCCCAGTATGTTATCCCTACAATAGATACTGTTGGAGCAGGTGAGATTCCTTTTGCTATAACAATAGCATATTTTCCAGAAGATATTGTTTTAGGTTATGGAGATGTAGACATACCAATTACAATAGTTTATTCTTCTCTAGCTGTTATAGAAGGTGAAGGTGAGTTAACTGATACTCTTACATATGGTCTTAATCTACTTGATGAAGTAATAAGTGCAGGTATTTTTGAAGATATACTTTCAATTGCTTGGTACCCAGAAGATATAGTAGAAGGATATGGAGAATTATTAAGTGATGCACAAGTTAGCTTTGTTATCAATGGAATAGCTGAAGGTTATGGTGAGGGTGCTGATGTAATAACTCATGTATATGTAGTAGGTGGTTCAGTTGAAATAGAACTTGAAATAGTTGCACCAGTTATTAGTAGTGCAGATAATACTACAACATTCTCAGTTGTTGTTTATGGTAAGCAACCACAACCTGTTATGTTTACAAAATTTGATTTTAATTCCTTTATAGAAATTGGAGGTAAAGTTTATGGAGCTAACGATAGTGGTATTAGTATTCTTGGTGGTGATACTGATGAACTGGATACAGTTAGATCAGCGATACGGTTCAATAAAAGTGTATTGGGCTCCTCCAACACCCGTAAAAGAGTTCGTAGCATTCATCTTGGACCATACAATAAGAAAGCTTCTGTCAAAGGTATTACAGAAAAAAGAGAACTTGAAGTAATTGCTGATAGAACAGGTAAGGCTATAATAGGTAGATATGTTTATGGTAGAGATTATGCTTTAGAAGTGAAGGACTTTGAAGAACTTGAACACATAGATCTATATGTAACGGAGACAAACTAATGGCTTATGAACTTCCAGATTTACCTGAGATTCCAACGTTGATAAGTACTACTGTACCAACACCTTTAAGTATAACAGAGATAACTATACCTACTAGGATGGCAGCTTTTACTAATACTATATCAAGTGATAAAACAAATACTAAATTAAATAATTGGGTATATACAAGATATGGTAATGCAATTCAAAGTCTAATTGATAGTCAAATAGAAACATTACTTACTGATGATGGTGATGAAGAATTTGATACTAAGATTGGTATATTAAAGGAGACTATATTATATGAGGCTAAGCAACAGAATGAATTGGTACTTGCTGAGGCATCAAGTAAGGGTCATTGTATTTTACCTGGTTCGTATAAGAAGAAAATATTACTTATTGAAAAAGATACTAAAAAAGAATTAGAACAAAAGATGTTTGAACTCTTTGCTGATAGTGCAAAGATAGCACAAGATAATTTAGATTTTGCTATGCAGGCTGGTATAGAGAAAGAAGCTAAATTATTCCAACATCATGATAAAGTTCAAATGGCTAATGCTGATGCAGCTATAGCAATAGCTAAAGGACTGTATCAAACTTATAAAGCATTTGTAGAAATCTTTAATATAGAATTACAAGAGTTTGAAATAGCAATCAGGAACTGTGAAATAGCTAGGCAGAATAGACTTGATGTGATGAAAATATATTTGTTACAACTTGATGGTTATATTATTGAAGGTCAGAATAATATCTATGAACATCAACTTGTTATAACGGGTATTAAATCATTTGATCTTGAAAATGAATTAAACCGTACTAACTTAGCATTACTTGAAACTAACATAGCTATTAAAAAAGGAACACTTCAAACATATAAATCTAATCTTCAATTATATATGTCTCAGTTAGAAATTATTAGTGCTACTTATGCTGGCTACATGGCAGATGCTATGTCGTCTAAAGTTGATAAAGATATTTATTTACAAGACTTAGAACGATCAAGCTTAGAGATACAAAATGATAATCTTGAGACTGAAAAAGATAAGTTAAAAATGAAGAATGATTTAATGTTAGCTCGTATAGCATTAGAAGCATTTAAAAATTCTGTATCTGAATATCAAGCAGAGATGGAAGTAGCACAGACTCAATATGATGTTACTAAGAGTGATTATAATAATACACTTATTGAATTCTCAACTGAATTAAATGATGCATTTACTGATACTGAAATTAGCTTTGATGCAAACTTATCTCTTATGGAAGAAGAAGCTAAAGAAACTATAGGCTATAGACAAAATGATGGTACATATACACTTGAACAATATAGATCTAAAATGTATGCAGCTTATATAGAAAGTTCAAAGGGTTTTACTGCCTGTACCATAACACAAAATTCTATATTTGAAACGGATGCTAATACAACATTAAACTTAATACATGATATAACGGAGTCATAATATGGCAGTTGCATGTACACCACAAACCTTACCAAATTATAGTCTTAGTTCTTGGTATATAGAACCGCCTACAGCAGTACCAACAGAGTTTACATCTAGTTATCCTGCAGTACCAGGTAAACCTAGTGTATCTTTAATAGATTCTAGTGAACCACCTGCTTATACAGGAACAATAGTTAATACAACAACCTGGCCTTTAATATCAGTGACAATACCCACTGTACCAGATTTTGATATACCTAATGTTCAACAAATATCAGCACCAGAATTACCTACTGTTGTTACAGAAGATAGCGAAACAACTACTATAGAAGAAGCTATATGGGCAGGTACTTGGACACCTACAACTAGAACTGTTACGCTACCCACTCCACCTGATATTAATTTAGAAATTACTCTTCCTGATGTACCAGAGTTTATTATAACTAAACCAATAGATAGTCTTGATTGGATATATGAATCTTATAGTTCTAGTTTATTAACTATACTTACAACTACTGCAGCTGCTTTTCTTACTCAGGATTTACCAATAGTGTCTACAAGTATTGTAACCTTATGTAAAAATATGTGGGATAAACCAAGTAATTTTTTATCTGCTCGTAATATTGTACCATTATCTCATAGAGAATCTGTTATGTCTCAGAGATATAAAAATAATATTGAAAGACTTGTTGATATACTTGAAGCACAATATAGAGATATTAATGATAAAAATTATGTAAAATTTATGCAGGCTATAGAGAATCTTAATAGAGACATTTACGATGCTAAGAAACGTGGAGAATTAATATATGCTAAAGAATATCAACAAGTTAAATTGATGGAGTATGAGTCTGAGATAGCTAGTTATAATACTTTACTATCTACATATCGTGGTCAAGCTGTAAGATTTGAAGCTGATATTAAATCTGAACAAATTAAACTTGAGAAGTACCAGATGGATATAGATGTACTTAGAAAACAAGGTGAAGTTAATAAGCAGTTGATTAATGAGTATCTTGCACAAATACAAGTAGTTAATACAATAATAGATTCATACAAGTTATCTATGGAAGTTGCTAGATCAATAGCTAATATATCTATTATGAGTACGGAACTTGAAAATCTTAATGCACAAAATTCTGTATTAAGATCTAGTTTGTTAGTTAAACTTGCAGATAATGAAGTTGAATTTAAAAAAGTTGAATTAGAGTTAAAGCAAATATTAGATGCTGATGTTGCTTATGGTAAAGTGTTATTAGAAAAAGAATTAGCTGAACTTGATAGATTAATTGCTATATCAAATGAAGATTTAAATACACAAGAACATGATATTGAAGGTCGTAAAGCTAATTCTATAAGGACTAACATTATAACTAGAGTTAATTCTTTTTATAACTTAGTTGTATCTCAGTTACAAAATATGGAGAAGAGTGCTACTGAAGATAAAGCTAATAAATTACGTGGAGTAGATAAGATGAATTTAAAAGCTGATATCTCAGAAGATAGATATATTACACAGGCTAATATTATTGGAGATAGTATTAAATCTAAACTTAATTCATTATACTGGAATCCAAGATATCAATACAATGCTGAATTAGCTGGTGATTTAGAAGTATATGAAGCTGAATATGAAGCAGCTTCTTTACGTGCAGCAGCTGAAGTTACTCAGACACTTAACCATACAATAAGTACATAGGAGAATTAGTATGATAAAGAAAAAGAAAGAACCTATTAAGACTAACACTAATGATGTTAGGACTAATACTAGTAGAATTAAAACACCATCTAATCCATATGGTAGAGATAATACTACTAAGGGGCCTACACATACTGCCTCTATGACTAATGCTGCTTCGAGATCAGGTGCAAATTTACCTACCTTTATAAGCAATAAAAATGTTGCTAAAAGCACAGTTCCAAAACCTATGGGAAAAGAACTTTATAGACTTGGTGCAAAGTCTGCGTCAGTTGCTACTTATACACCACAGCAAAGAAGGGAAAGAGGTATTACTGATTATTCTAATGACTTAGATCTTTCTGGTATTAACACAAGTACTAAGCATGGTAAGTTATTACATATGGCTGGTCAAACTGGTAATATTAAAAGGAGACAGAAACAAGAACTAGAAGGAAGAAAAATAGATGCTGTTAATTATAGATCAGATGTGATTGAAAGAGGTAATCAATATAACCAAGATGCACCAGTTTCTAATACTGATTTATCAGATATAACTAATGAAATATTAGGTGGTACTAAAACACCTAATGTTAATCCCACAGAAGATGTAAAAATACCTACACTTACTAATAGTGGAATTCAATATCCTTCAAGTGATAAAAGAAGTAAAAATTATATACCTGAAGATAAAAAGAAGAAGAAAAAAACTGCAGTTAGTTTTGCTGATTTTATGTTAGCTAAATATCCTAAACCCACATTTGGAGGTTAATTAATGGTAGAACCTATACGACGACCAGTGTATGATAGGAATGACTACATAGATATTGATAGACGTTATGGACGAGCTACTAATAGAAGATCTAATCCTATTATGACTAAACGTCAAAAGATGATAAATAATCCTACTTTAGTAGATAAGTCTATCTATAATAAAATGGTTCAGCATGTTCCAGAAGGAACTAAAATTGCTTCTGCAAATAGGTCTCCTATACGTACTGATGCTATTGAAAGTGCTATACCTAAGTCTGACCCAAGACATGGTATGGCTACCGAAATACATAAAGACTTTAATAAATATATTAGTGACCCAAGATTTGCAGGTGCAGACCCAGATGCAATATTAGATACTCTATATCGTGGGCATCTTGAAAAGAGAAGAGAAGGAATACATAAATACTCTCATAATAATCGTAACAGTCCTTTTCGTATCTTACCTGGAGCATCTAATCCAATAAGAGAATTAGCTGATCAGGAGGCTTGGGATATAGATAATCCACAAGGTGACTACAATTCTATGGCTACAAATTTTCTAATTGGAGCTGGTGGACAATTAGCTATTACAGGATTAGCTGCTGGTGGTGCAGCTTTATTAGGACTTGCTACTCCTGCTATTGCTGTAGGTGGTGCAGCTGTTTTAACTAGAGCAGCATTAACTGCAGGTGCTTTAGCTATTCCTGGATTCTTAGCTTTTGAAAAGATTGAAAATGAAATAGATAATACTCAGTGGGCACAAGAGAATCCTGGAAAAGCTCTTGTTGCAAAACTTGTTGTAGGTAGTGCAGGTGCTATTGGCGTTGAACGAAGTGTTGCAAATATAGCTAAAAGAACTGGAGCTGCTATAATGGGTGAGAAAGCAGCTCAATTAGCAGTAGTTAAAAATCCATCTGGTGATAACTTATTAAATCTTTCTAAATGGCAGACAAAGAAAACTAAATCACTTACAGAGATACAATATAAAGCTGAAGGTGCTGCTAGTAAAATGATGTCTAGTCAAATGAATAAAGAACTAGCTCTTAGAGATTCAGTACTTAGACCTAAGAAAAGAGATAATCTTATTAATGTTTTAACAAAGGAAAGAAATGATAAGTTTAAAGAAGTTTATAATCCTTTACTTAAGGCTAAACGTAAAGCTGATAAAACTATAATTAATGCTCCAGTTAAAAGAGACTATCAAAATATTATAGATGATATAGAAAATCCTGGTCCTCCTTTCTCAGGTCCCGGCTCTGGCGGAGTTGGTGGTAAATATAGTTTTCGGAATCTTAACAAAAGTAATGTTAGTGATCTGAAAGGAAGTAATCTTATTATACCAGGGTCTAAATATGGTGGACTTAATAAAGCAACAGGAGAAGCTAATAAACTTCTTAGTAGAAGAAGTGTTAATAACTTTGCAGAAATGACAGAGCTTAAAGAAACTGGTAAGGCTGTTTCATATGGTCAAGCTAATAGAATGATTAATTCAGACAAAGCTATTGCTAAAGATATGGCTAAGGATACTAATATTCTGGCTGATGTGGCTGCTAAGAGTAAGACAGCTAATGCATCTCGAGCAAATGTATCTACTGTGCATCAAGCAAGTGGTAGTAAGTTTAAACCATTAAAGTCTAAAGCTGATATTAAGAAAGCAAAACAAGATGATAAGGTTATTGAGAATGCTCATATATATTCAGCATTAAAAGATAGTGAAAGAAGTATTGCCAGTAAAGCTGGTGAACCAATGGTTTCAGATAAACCTTTTTCTAGTAACTTTAAGTATAAGATGGGAGATACAATACAGTCTGCTGATGGTACAAAGAAATATGCCATAACAGGAGTTGGTAAAAAGAATGGAGTTTTCTACTATAAATATCTAAGAAGAAGTACAGGGAAAACTGGAACCCTTAAAGCATCTGTGGTAGACAAAGCTTATTTAAAGGATGCGAGTGAAGTTCCTTTTGAAGTGGGTCAAGAGGTTGGACTTAAACCTAGAGATCTTAAAGTAGTTGATGAACCTACTGAACTCATAACTAAACCTATACGTGACTTCCATAAAAACTTATTAGAGAGAGTTAGAGAAACTGGGAAAAGAATAGATGAAAGAATAACTATGTTTGCTAAAAATGGTGGATATGGTTTTGCTAGTGGTGTAAAAGTTAAATCTAAAAAGACTGGTAAGATGTATAATATTTATCATTCTTGGAATGGGCAGAAAGATGTACCTATGTATAGAGCCAAGGGTGTCAATGGCGAAGTAACTAATTTATTTGCTGATAAAGCAGATGATGGATTTGAGTTGGTTAAGCCATTAGGTATTGCTAAGCTAGAAGATAAATTAAAATATAAAACTACCCCAGTGACTGAAGTAACATCAGCTGAAAATATATACCTTGATAAGCTAAAAAGTTTAAGAGCACTATTAGAAACACCGAGTAAAAGTAAAGACCCTAAAATATCAAAGCAATATGTGAAAGATGTAAAGGCTCTTATGAAAGAGACTGGTATCAAAGGTAAGAATAGTAATGATACATTAGTTAAAATAGAAAAAGAGTTATTTAAATTAGAACCTGCAGGTGCACCAATACTTAGTAAGATTGATAAAAAAGTAGGTCAAGATCTATACGGTTCACCAGAAATGTCGATTAATGACATTTTAACTCGGATGCCAAAAGCTGAGTCTCCAGAGTTTAGTACGTGGGCAAGGGTGCTTAGCCATGAAGAAAGAAATGTACTAACTGATAAAGTACTACAAGATGTTCGTAATGAAGTTCCAGGTAGTCGTAAAATACTAGATAAACTTGATGCTGTATCAAGACAAGTGAGTAGAGATTCTCAAAAGCAAATACCTAAAATTGTAAAGAATGAATTTCCAGATTTAAGTAAAGGTACAAAGAATATAACTGCACAATTAGAA